>JAEIGA010001442.1_pt1 | contig 37146 bp, 43 predicted proteins | sample 9270691 | NCBI WGS metagenome assembly JAEIGA01 (sample SAMN17057246, study PRJNA624740) | gut metagenome | biome: biome; isolation source: fecal sample | host: Bos grunniens | place: China: Xizang | collected 2019
AATGCTACCAGCTCATGCATACCCTGAATTGAAAAAATACTCTCATTTGAAAGGTAATTTCGGTACAGCCTGGCAGAATCAGCAAAAAGAATTTGCTAACATTCCTGCACCGATTATATTTACCACTAACTGTCTGATGCCACCTAAATCAAGTTATGCAGACAGAGTGTTTACTACGGAAGTGGTACTATGCAAACGACGGCGATATATGCGAAAGTCCGTGGTTGAGAGATGATAACGGGGGCGCGGCTTCCGGCATAATCGAAACAACGAACGGTGAGCACATTTCATTTGATTTGTTCCACGCCTATACATCGGTCGAGGGCTTCGCCGCTTATCGCCACGACGAGGACGACGGAAGAACGGTACTTATAAACCGTGCACACATTCAGCGAATTTTAATTGGTTAACCATACGCCAAAGGACGGTATATCATGTACGAACATACAGACACTCAATATACCGCCGACCAACTATATCGCCGCGAGCTACGGCAAATTGATGCCCTCTCCGAACAAGAGGAATCCGCTATATATGAACGCATACAAAACGGCGACACCAACGCCCGACGTGAGCTTATAACTCCTAATCTCCCATTCGCCGCGGCATACGTCAAGCGGTTTATCGGTCATGGCGTTGATTATGAGGACCTGCGACAGCTTGCCGCCATAGGACTAATGGAAGCCGCAGACAAATTTGATCCTGATGAGGGTACGGCATTCCGGACGTTTGCTGTGTACCATATCAAGGCTGCTGTAATTCGTGGAATAGAAACACACGGGCGCACGGTTCGTGTTCCCTCTCATCTGATGCAGGCGGCTTTGAAGTATCGCCGCTTCGTATCGGATTTTCAAAAGCGATGTGGACGTGAACCGACTGATCATGAAACAGAATTATATTTAGGTTTTCCACGCTCGAAGATTGCCGATATACGTAAATACACACAGCCGGTTGCATCACTCGAACAGCCGATCGGCGAAGATGACGGAGAGTTAACGTTAGGTGACACCATCGAAACGGGCGAGGATATAGCCGACACCATAGCAGATGAGGATGTGCGTCATAGACTCCACGACGATATGGAGCGGTTACTCGATGATTTACCCTCGATGGAGAGGGATGCACTTCGTATGCGTTATTACCAACGCCTGACATATGCGCAGGCGGCAAACTGTGTGGGTGTCAGCGAACGGGAAATAAAAAACTCAACCGAAAGCGGCTTACGCCATTTGCGTACATATCAAGCGCGGCGTACTTTGAGTAAATATGTTGACTATTGCATAGAGAGATATGCATACAAATCAAGCTTTGCAACATGGCAAGAATCGGGAAGCAGCTCCACGGAACGTACAGTGCTGAAGTTGTTGGAGTTTGAGGGAAGCTCGAAATAGGTTGCTACGAAATGCTGCGACTGCTTATGTATATAAAAAGCCGGTAACTATTGCGAGATTTGCGAGGTCCTAAAAAATGGCGGTTCTGAAGCTGTTGGAATTTAACGAGAACCACGCTTGAACCTCGAATGAAGCACAAGAGTATTGTTCAGTTTGCGAAACTATGCGAATAAAAAAGATGTGTTTTCACGATTTAACGCCGAATGAACGCCGAGAAAGTGACTTTAAGAGGGGGATAAGGCATTGAGTTCGTAAAACTTCGTACCGAAAAAGCAGTGCCGGTATTGTGGTATCCCCCCGTACTCATGCTTACTTTTGCGGTGTTTCGCGTTCACGAACCGCGCCACATCGGAACACATATTTTTTCCAAAATGGGAAAACACCAAACATTTGGGGATATTGGCAAAGAAAAAGAGAGGGGTTATATTCCCTCTCATGCGGTACTGCTACACCGTGCGAAGCTCCGTGTTATTCTTCGTAAGCTCATGCGCCTGATTGATTAGCTTGCCCAAGTCGTCAATGTAGCTACGAATATCGGATAGCCTACTATTAAGCAACGCGAACATATACCGGTAATGCCTAAAGTTATGTATCAAATCAAGTGCGCGGAATCGTTCTGCTCCGTCCTTGGAATCATAAGCTAATTCGGGTTCATTGAAAAAATCAATCAAGAAGTGCATCGGTGTACATATATCCTCGACGGCAACAAGCATTTCACTGTGTAACTCGTCCGTCTCAAAAATAAGGTCTTTTATATCTTTATTTTCCACGTTCATTGCTTGTATCTCCTTTATTATCTTTCTCTGTAAGCCATTCTTCATTAAAACGAACGAGCATAAGGCGTATAAACCGCACATATCGAGGACTTGATTTCCTCAATGCTTCGACTATGTATTGAATATCCTTTTCTTTCATGGTTTAGAAATCCCTTTCAAAAACTATTGTTTTTTCTTCCGTTTCTTCCGCGTTCCACGTAAATTTACTCTTGACATCCCACGCGAGAGGGTGTATAATGATGTTACCCTCTCATGGGGGTTGTGGTTTGCTCCTTATGTAATGCTATGGTCGGCGGTTACATAAGGGGCTTTTCTCATGCTATCGAGAAGCGGCGCGTTTCTGTGGGGCGGCTGTACTGCTCGTACAAGTCAGCGTGTGTCTTGCGGAATGCGGCGGTATCGAAGCGGTTAGACTTGACCGTGGTGTATCTTACCTTGAATACGCCTGCTGTGAGTTCTTCGGTTTCCACGGCGGTCATGTGAGCCTTGATTTCGTCTTTGAGGGTTTCCACCTCGGCTGTAGCTTCCTCGATGAGCTGTGCAAGCTCCCGAATCTGTGCGATCTTTGTTGCGATCTCGTTCTGTGACATGGTTTGTACTCCTTTATATTTTTTATTCAGACAAGGGGCGAGGGGCTTTGCTTACCGATTTACGCCTAAAGCTACGTCGCATCCGTTCTCGCTCTTATGTAGACACCTTGGGTCGGCTTTCGCCTTAGCTGTTTGCCTTTCCCTTACCCTGTGATACCATTATACACCATTTTCTGTGTAATGTCAATATACACATTACACAAAGTTCAGTGTAATTTCTCGGTTGATTTGTACATTGATTTCTGTGTATTTTTGTGATATAATAAGGATACAATACACGAAAGGAGTTTGACAATGCCAATTAGATACAAATTCGATATTCTTACTGCACTTAAAGATAAAGGCTATAATACAAATCGCATTCGCAAAGAAAATTTATTATCCGAGGGCGTTTTGCAATCTTTAAGAGAAAACAAATATATTTCGTTAGCAAATATCTCTCGAATCTGCGAACTGTTGGAATGTCAACCGGGCGACATCATAGAATACGTCGAGGGGGACGACCAATGAATAATCAATTCGAGTTTTTAATTTATAAATCAGCTGAGGAAGATGTAACCATAAACGCGCTTGTTCGAGATGAAACAATTTGGCTTACGCAAAAAGCAATGGCAGAACTGTTTGATGTTGAAGTTCCTGCCATATCAAAACATATTGCAAACATATATGCCGATGGAGAATTAGTGCAGAGCGCAACTGTTTCCAAAATGGAAATAGTTCAAAAAGAGGGATTACGCGATGTAAAACGAGTTGTAGACTTCTACAACCTCGATGCAATCATTTCTGTCGGCTACCGCGTCAACTCTCGCCGAGCAACTAACTTCCGCATATGGGCAACAAGTGTGCTTAAGGAGTATATGATAAAGGGTTTTGCCATGGACGATGAACGCCTGAAGCAAGGCAAGACGCTTTTCGGCAAGGATTATTTCCGAGAGTTGCTTGAACGCGTTCGCTCCATCAGAGCAAGTGAACGCCGTATATGGCAACAGATAACCGATATCTTCGCCGAATGCAGTATCGACTATGACAGAAACTCGCCCGTAACGCAGGACTTCTATGCAATGGTACAGAATAAATTCCATTACGCTATCGTAGGTCAGACTGCGGCAGAGATAGTATTCACTAAAGCCGACAGAAATAAGGATCATATGGGGCTTACAACTTGGAAAAATGCTCCCGACGGGCGAATTTTGAAGTCTGATGTCAGCGTCGCAAAGAATTATCTTGATGAAAAACAAATCAGTCGGCTGGAACGAACCGTATCGGGATACTTCGACTACATTGAAGATCTTATCGAACGTGAAAACACTTTCACAATGGATGAGTTTGCATCCAGTATCAATGAGTTCTTGGCTTTCCGCAAATATGACATCTTAAAGGATAAAGGGAATGTTTCAAGCTATGCGGCACGCAAAAAGGCGGAAACGGAGTATGAGGCTTTTAACAAGACACAGAAGATTACTTCCGATTTTGACAGAGAGGTCAAGAAACTCATCGAAAAGAGTAGCGATTGATGAAGCGATGGAGAGGGACAGTGTAAAATGACATACGCAGATAAATACCACCTCACACCCGAACAGAGCATGTTTCTTGCAAAAAAGCTGTTGGATTCCGCTATCTACTGTGGTATGCGAATGGAAAACCGTGCTGTGACGTTCCCACAGACAAAAACTATCCTCAACGGCGTTAACGTGCCGGGCGTGCAGCTCGACGATATACAGGCGATCCTCAATATGCGTGATGCGTGGAGATATTTGTTTTCCACGGTTGACGAGCCGGTAACGCTCGACTATATGTGCAAGCTCAATGAGTTCATTGCACGAAACGAGGCTCTTGTGTGGGGAAAGCTCCGCACGGGTAGCGTTGGAATCTCAGGAACGGACTATATGCCGCCTGTGCCGCGCTACGAGGACGCACAAGCGGCGTTAAGCCAAATCATGGATAAAAGGATAGCACCCCCACCCAAAAAGCTCTTGAAGCGTTTGTATGGGGCGCGAGAGCGCAACTGTTCTGGGACGGCAACAAGAGAACAAGCCTCACCCTTGCGAATAAGATCATGGTAAGCGCAGGTGTGGGCGTGCTCACGATCTCGGATAAGCACATGGAACAGTTCAACGTGCTTCTGCTCGACTACTACAACACGGGCGAACCGGATGCGCTCAAAGACTTCATGTACGAAAACGCCATTCAAGGCATGAGCTTATAAGCAAAAAACGAGAGAGGGTTTTGTGTTCCCTCTCTCTAATTTTTTGTACCCCATTTTGACCCCTATTTTTACCCCAGATACGATTGTGCAGGATTGTATTTAATTGTATTTACCATAAATATCCATGTTAAAAAAGTGGCTTTGCGGCTGACAAAATTGAATTAGATTGATTTTGCTTGTATGTGCCTTGGCAAATTCAAATCTCTCCTTCTCCGCCAAAAAAGCACTTGCATAAGCAAGTGCTTTTTTTCGTTTGATCATTTAAACAGCTTTATTCTGAGAATGACGATCATCGCAACAATGCTTGCCGCAACAGAACCGCCAATAATCAGCGGGAATCCCCACGGACTGTTTGCAAGGGGCATACTTACGGTTGAAAGATTCATTCCGTAGGCGGAAAATATCATCGTAGGTATTGCCATTACAACGGTGATTATGGCAAGAATCTTCATTGCCACATTAAGATTGTTGGATATCACCGAAGCGAAAGTATTTGACATACTTTCAAGAATATCCGTGTTTATCCTCGCCATCTCGATTGCCTGCTTGTTTTCGACAATAGCATCCTCAAGAATTTCCGCATCTTCATCGTATTTCTTTAAAAAATCCGTGCGTACCAGCTTTTCAAGCACCGCTTCGTTTGACCTAAGACCAACGGTGAAGTATACAAGCGACTTTTCAAGCTTCATAAGCTCAAGAAGCTCTTTGTTTTTCTGATGTTGTCCGAATTTCAGCTCTGCGGAATCGGATTTTTTCTCAACCATGCGAAGATACAGCAAAAAACGCCTCGCCGTGGCGTAAAGTATCTGAAACACAAACCGCGACTGCTTCCCCGGATGAAAATTACGCTCCGTTCCTGCAGAAAATCCGCGGAGAATGTGGGTATCCTTGGAGCACACAGTTATGACCGCCTCTTCGGTAAGGATAATTCCGAGAGGAATGGTGGTGTAAAGCTCATTTTCATTGTCCGACTCGCGTGTTGGAATATTAAGAATTATCATCTTGTAATTGTCGTCATGCTCCACACGCGAACGCTCGTCAAGGTCAAGTGCCGCCTTAACGGCTTCGGAGGGCAGCTCATATCTAGCCGCCACCTCACGCACCTCGGCGTCAGTGGGATCTGTCAGCGCCACCCAGCAATTCGGTTCGGGATGCACCGCCTGTTCAATTCCGTGATCTCTTTCGATGTAAAAGTTTATCATATGTGCACCTCCCGACAAGAATATACATATAAATTATACATCAAAAATAATTAACAAATCTACCTTTGCGAAAAATATTTACAATTTCCGCGGCTGTGGGCAGTTGCGCACCCGAAAAGAAACGGCGGGAGCAACTGCCCCCACCCTACGGTGATGTGGCGTAATCATCCTTCACCACACAAATGATTACACTAATCCAAGCCGTCGGAATGGTGCGGGGCCATGCAGGCGGCGCGAGTTGAGTGCCCTAACGCTCTGCACTCGCGCTGTTTTACATAAGCCCCATGTATAAAGTTTTTGCGGAGGCTTTTACAAAAACAGCGACCGTATCTCCCATAGCGACCGTAGCCCCCCACACAAAAAACCGGCAGAGACCTAAATCTCTGCCGATCTTTAATGCATATAAATCAGTCAAACGCAAGAGGCGTGTGACCTATTCCCTGCCGCTTGCACGCCATGTACGGCTCAACGGTGTCGCGCCACTTCTTGTAATGCTCGGTCTCCTTGTGTGCCTTGGCATCCTCGGCAGTCTTGTAGACCTCGTAAAGCGTAAAGTAAGTGGGATCATCGTTTGACTGAAGCACGTCAAAGCGCACATTTCCCGGCTCTTTTCGGGAATTTTCGTTGTTGTAGAGAGTGATCTTTATAAAATCCTCTACGCACTCTGGTTTTACATGAATTATAACAGTAGTTGCAAGCATAATACCCCTCCGTTATCTTATTTCCTTGAAGAACTCTATCTCCTCACCGTCAGGACCGTATACAAACGCAATGTTTATAGATACCTTTTCGGGAGTGGAGTCAAGAGAAACTGTCTTGGGAGCGGTTTTAGGCAACGCTCCTGCGGCAAGAGCCGTATTGTAGGCTGCTTCCACATCCTCAACAGCATAAGCGAAATGAGTGTACTTGCCGGCATACTCACCAACGACCTTGATCTCAGGACCCTCGTTAAAAAGCTCAAGAACGCCCGCGCCGCCGCCGAATTTGAGCATTTGGATGCGCTTTGCACCCTCGCCCCAAGCAAGGTAAGGCTCCATTCCAAGCTCGGTATAGAATTTTATGGATCTGTCGATATCGGAAGCACGGAGCGCAAGATGCGCTATCGCCATGCCGGGTATCTTCGTGTTCATGTAACCGCCTTTATGCCTTGGAGGTGTAGGTTGCGGAAAGGTCCTCAACCTTTTCAACAACTACCTTCTTCTCCTTCTTCTTGGAGATCTCGATGCGCTTCTGAAGCTCTGCCCAGAACTCCTCGCCGTCGTTCTTGCAGTCAACGAAATCGTTCTTCCAGGAGGAAAGCATCATTGCGTTGGAGATACACAGACCGTTGATTCCCTCAGGACCGTCAGCGATCATAGGCTCGCCTCTAAGGAGATGGTTAACAAACGCCTGAGTTACGCCCTTATGCTGAGGACCTGCATCTTCGAAGGTGAACTCGATAACTTCATGATCCGGAGCAGGGAATCCCTTGGGTGAGTTCCTTATAAGGTCATCGGTAGCTTCTTTGTTCTTATAGAATGTAAGGGTCTTGCCCTCTGCGATCATCTTACCCTTTGTACCTGTAACCTCAAAACGGTTAGTACCGGGATGGTCGCCGGTGGTAGTGATGAACACAGCGGTAGCGCCGTTCTCATACTCTGCGTATGCGGTAACGTCGTCCTCTACCTCGATGTTGTGATGGAGACCTTCGTGGCAGAACGCATGAATGCGCTTGGGCATACCGCAGATCCACTGCCAGAGGTCAAGCTGATGGGGGCACTGATTGATAAGCACGCCGCCGCCTTCGCCGTCCCATGTAGCACGCCAATCGCCGGAATCATAGTACTGCTGAGTTCTGAACCAGTCAGTAATGATCCAATTGACTCTCTTAAGCTCGCCAAGCTCACCGCCCTGAACCATCTCACGCATCTTTATGTACATAGGATTGGTTCTCTGATTAAACATAAGGCCGTAGGGCACGCCTGTTTCCTTTGCAACAGCGATGATTTCCTCAACCTGCTTTGTGTAAACTCCGGCAGGCTTTTCGCTCATTATCGGCATACCGACGCGCATAGCCTCGATACCCATTGTAGGATGGAGATAGTGAGGTGTTGCAATAATGATCATATCAACAAGACCGGACTTTATCATTTCCATATAGTCCTCAAAAAGCGGAACCTCGGGATAAAGCTCCTTTGCCGCCTCAAGCTTAGCAGGCTTAATGTCGCAGATAGCGCCAAGTACAGCGTTTTCCACCTCACCTGCATTCAAATACTTCGCATGGCTCGTACCCATGTTACCGAAGCCGATAATACCAACTCTTACTGTTTCCATGATATATTATTCTCCTTTCTCTGCACGCCACCATCATACGCGGACGCCGTGCTTAATGCATAATGCACTAAGTATATTATACACGCGCAGATAGAAAATTTCAATAGGTTTTTCAACTTTTTTTATGTAAAACTGTAGTTTTTCGTTCATTGTGAACTAAGGTAAAATTTTCACGCCGCACCGCCGCTTCAAGCGGCGCACGAATCAAAAGGGACGAACCTCACGATTCGTCCCTTTCAAATCTATATCAGCTAAACTTTTCTACCATTCTCTGAAGCATGGTAGCCGCCTGTGCACGGGATGCATATGCCTTGGGAGTAACAGTTCCGTCACCGCTTCCGGTGATAAGACCCTTGTCAGCCGCCCAATTCATAGCGTCTTTAGCGTAGTCTGCAATATCAGCACTGTCCGCAAATAAGCGAGTCTGACCTACAGTCAGATCGTATTTCTTGAAGTTAGCATAGCGGTAAAGGATAGTCGCCATCTGCTCACGGGTTATGGTAGCATTCGGATCAAATGTGGTGGCAGATGTGCCGTTGACGATTCCGTTTGCACTTGCCCAATTGACCGCCGCCTCATACCATGAGCCGCTCTCAACATCGGTAAATGCGCCCTTTTCCGCCGCAGGCTTACCTGCAATACGGTGAAGTACAGTTACAAACATGGAACGGGTTATGTCGCCGTTTGGATCGAAAATAGCATCGGATGTACCGTTCATTATGCCGTTTTCGCTGGCAAACTTAACCGCACCGTAGTACCAATCGTTCATGGTAACATCAGCAAAAGGATTAACCCAAGGCTTGGGAGTGATAACCGGATCGGTGGTCTCGGTATCGGAAGGAGTTGAGGGCTTAGTCGTAGTGCCTGCCGCAGTTATATCCGCCTTAAGGGTGGGAAGCTTCAGCGTGTAGTTGTCCGCATCATCACCCTCAAGTGTAGGAGCGGTAAATGTGACTGTTTTGTTTGTTCCAACAGCGGCACTGCTGAATTTGCCTGTCTCCGGCATGGTAACATACACGTCGTCACCTTCGATAACGCCGTCAAGCTCGCCGCCGCTAAGTATTGCATCGGTGTTTCCGTCATAAGCCTTATCCTCAGCGGTAAGACCCTTAATTGTGATCTCGCGAGGTTTGATTATAAGCTTCGCAGACAGCTCCACAGACTCGCCGTCAAGAGTAACTACAGCATAAGCTCTGTATGTACCTGCATCGGTTGCCTTGTTGTCTTCATACTCAACCTCTGCGTCCTCCGGAAGACCCGTTACCTTAAGGGTCTTTCTTTCGCCGTCATAGGTATAGGTCTTGTTTAAAAACTTAACGTCGGAGAGGTCTTCGCCGGGGGTGTCCTCGTCATCGTCTTCCCCGTCTTCATCCTCGTTATCGTCGTAATCGTCTTCAAAATCGTCTTCGTAATCCTCGTCGTCTTCGTCGTCAACGGAGCCTTGACCGATATCCTCGACGTAAATAACGGAATCCTCAAGCTCAAAGTAAACTGCTCTCAGATTGGTATTGATAGCATCCTTTTTGCTGTAATCATAGGAAATATCAATATCGTGGTCTCCGGCAGGAGTGTTGCTTGCTACTTCAAAGGTAAGTGTAACGATCACGTCATCAACTGTGTAATCATCTTTTTTGGTAGGATTAAACCACATAAGGGTGTATGGTCCACCGTTTGCCACTTCCTCAACAGGCTTGTGCGATTTTGATCCAAGAACACCGGCATCGTCGACATCTATAAGCTTAAAAAATCTGCTGTCGTAATCGCAGGTAAGCTTAAGACTTGCGATACCGGGATTATTCGAAATCGAAATTTCCACTTCTACAGTCTCACCGGGAGTTGCATCGCCGGAAGAAGCGGAAATTGTAGGTGTATCATCCGCCGCCACCATCATGGGAAGTGATGATACAGCCAAAGCCGCCGCCATTATAACAGCAGCTGTTTTTTTCATGAATTTCATTGTTTTGCCTCCTATTTTAAAAGATTGGATATATTACAACTTCACAAATCACTCTTTATCAGGCCAGTAGAGATAAATAGAGTATGCCCTTTTGGGAGTTATCATGTTTTTAATGATATTTCTTCTGATTATATACCATTTTTCGCGTTTGTCCAGTACTTTTCTATGTATATCGTTAGCATAATAGAGCGTTAACCTATGATCTACATTTTCTTCTATCATTTCGATAAACGAAGAAAGAATTTCAGCGTTAAAAGGATTGAATAAATAAACGGCTGTTGCATCCTTGAACACCTCGCCCTTTTCAAGCACATTTCCTTGACATATGTGGATATTATCGCATTTTTTAGTGCGTTGCTTCGCAATTTGTGCTATTTCTTCATCTAGTTCAATACCGGTCATTTTATTGCGGAACTTTTTAAGATATAAATATGTCAAGACCCTGCCTTCTCCACATCCGACATCTATAAAAACATCGTCCGGTTTGAGCGGATAAGAAGAAAAAAGCTTCTTTAACCAAATGTAATTAGTACTTTCTGTAGCATAAGCACCAATATCCTTATACCGACTCTGCTTTTTCTTATCAACGGAAACTTTTCCGATGCGAAAATCCATTATTCTAGCATATATCTTATACAACTTGCGCAGGAAATAGCCAATACTCCTTAGCAAAAATGATTTTATGCCTTCGTTTTTTAATATAGAAATTGTTTTTTTTATGATATTCACCGTTAAACTCCTCCCAAAATATACATACGCACGAGCAAGCAGTACACACCACGAATATTGTATCATAAATTAGGGTTTATGTCAATATTTCTTTAGTTTTTTGACGATTTTAGGCGATTTTCACAAAATCGCACCGCAGGCTGTGATATAAACAAATAAACACCGTCTGTACATTGCACAGACGGTGTCCTTGCGGTAAAAAACGCTTATTTTACTCAATACAGCCGATTTTCGTGAGGGACGCGATAAATTCGTCCGCATCTGCAAGTGCTGACTCGCGGTCAATGTCATATTCACCGACAAGAGCATCTGCAAGAGTCTCACGGTCTCCGCCATTCTCCAATGCACGCCACAAGAGCGCGCCGGATTCATTAAGAGTAATCATTCCGTTGAAGCTGACACTTTCTGAACCAAAAGGTATGACAACATATTGGTCCGCTACCTCACGGAGTACATATCCTTCTTTAATTTTCATAATCCTGCCTCCTCTGCGGCTTTGCGCATGGTTTCGTAACTGAGCTGAGCTGCCGCCGGTTCAGGGCGGTTTTCAAGCTCAAAAATCGGTATTTCGCGAATGAGTTTGTCGAGATTTGACAGAAGGAGGTTGGTATTAGCTTCAAGCCTAAACCGATGCAAAGTCTGAGGAAGAATCTTCTGCAGAGCCTCCATAGCGTCAAGTCGACGTATTTTATTTTCCGGTGCCTGCTTAAGGAAGCACATTCCGGCAAGCGGCACTTTCATATTGATATTGATATGGTTTTTGCCGCTCCATGGAGTACCGTAGGCGTACCACCGGTCCTCCAAACGGCGCAGCGCAGGCTTATCATCGTTAAACAGCTTAACCTCGTCACCGAATGTATCCATCCAAAGACCGGTGTGTGTGGATTTACCCATACCGCACGGTCCGGAGAAAAGGTAAGCTTTGCCCTTGTATTCAACGGCTGACGAATGAAGATAAACGCCGTTAAATTTAAGTAGTTCACGATAGAAAAACCAGCCGGATTCCATGTAATGAGCATCACATTCAGATAAAGCAGGGTAAGAATCTAGACGATAATCTTTCGAATGTATCTCAATATGCGGCTTAATTTTTATATCAAGTGCATATTCAGAAGTCAAAGACGACAAATTAGCACTATCTTCAAGTTCTACCACCAAATCAGCAATGCTCAATAACATAATAAATCTCCAAAAAACAGTTTATTAGAAATCGCCTTCGTCTGTATTACCATTACTTGTAACACCACCATTATCGGCGATATCCTCGCTTACGAAATCTACTACGTAAATCTCAGGCTTTGTATACTTCACTAGAATCACCTCCTTATCTGTATAAGTAAAATATATAAAGTTTTTGTACGCCTACAATTTTACTGTGCGTTTACAGTAGCAACCTTTGCAGTCGCAACACCTGTGGTGGAGCGGATTCCTGCACTCATAGTAAATGCAGCAGGATCAAGACCCATCATATCGTAACCCTTAAGAGTAAATGTATAGGACATCTTAAGACCAGCAGCAGCAACAACAGAGGTAAAGTAATCATTGTATACATATGTCTGATTATATTTACCATTATCATTAGACCAAGTAAGGGTTACAACTACCTCAAGGTTGTTATCAGAAACACCGTCAGTTTTGAAATAGGTATTACGCCAATTAGTTGTAACTGCCTGAGTAAACTGGAGATAAATCTCCTCGTCATTATAGTAAGCAGCTTCTATTTCATAAACATCATACAAGGTGAACTGGTATGCGTCAGTACCGTTCCAGAAAGGAAGCACGGAATACTCACCAGATTTTCCATTATCTCCGTAAAGAATTACATTGTCTTCAGGAACAACAAGTTTAGCGAAATCTTGGGTAGTGGTATTATACGCAGCACCGGTAAGTACGCTACCCTTGTATCCAACTACGTAATCTGCAGTAAGAGTATATTCGCCAATGTCAAGAGTTACACCGGGGTTGATCATGATAACGCTTTCGGTAGAGTCAGCAACCATAACAACCTTATCGCCGGACTTAGCAGCTGCAAGAGCCTCTGCAACGGAGGTGTACTCATCATCAACGATCTTAGCTACAGGAGTAGCCTTAGCCTCAACAGTTACAGCGCAAGTAGCGGTCTTATCGCCAGCAGTTGCGGTGATGGTAGCTTCTCCAGCTTTAACTGCAGTTACAACACCGTCAACAACAGTTGCAACGTCCTCGTCGTCGGATTCCCAAACAACAGTCTTGTTGGTTGCATCTGCAGGAGATACGGTTGCTACGAGTTCAAGGGTCTCGCCCTCGGTAAGAGTAGCTTCAGTCTTATTAAGTGTGATACCGGTTACTGCAATAGTCTTAGCGTTAACGGTTACAGCGCACTCAGCCTTAATCTCGCCGATTGCTGCGGTGATGGTAGCAGTACCTGCTGCAACTGCGGTTACAACGCCGTTTTCAACGGTTGCGACAGCGTCGTTGGAAGAAGTCCACTCAATAGCATCATAGTCTGCATCCTCAGGAAGAACAGTTGCGGTAAGAGTAGCGGTCGCTTCCTCAACGAGTTCAATTTTGGTCTCGCTAAGAGCGATGCTCTCTACAGGAGTAACAGTCTCTTCAACAACGACAGTAGCGGAATTGCAAACGAATTCAACTTCTTTGTCAGCTGCGTTTATAATCTGATCGTTGCCCTTCTCGTAAGAAACGGAAATGTTATACGAACCGGGAGCGACATCGTCAGCTACGTTGAATACTACGGTTGCAATAGTACCGTCTTCTGTGAAGTCAGTAGTAGCGGTACCGTTGCTCCAGAACAGAATAAAGGGATTCAGATTAAGATTAACTCCATCATCTTCAACATACTGTTCACCGAGAATGCCGCCGTCTTCAACGGAAGCAATGGTAAATCCCTCTGCGGGATATCCAAGCTGAAGTCTCATAGTAGTTACGCCGGGGTTGTTTGCAACGACGATATCAACGGCTACCTGACCGTTTGCGACATCGCCTGCTACCACCGAGATAGTGCCTACCTCTGCTTCTGCAGCAGATGCAACAACAACCATCGATGATACGATCATAGCAAATGCCATGATAATGGAAAGAATTCTGGTTGAACGCTTCATGGTTTTTCTCCTTTAAGATAAAATATTTAAATCAAAAGATTTACAAAAATTTAGTTGGCTCACCGCACCAAGGTTTCACATCCGATTCACTTGACTAAGTGCCGCGCAAACCGCATCGCACCGTCCAAAGCTACTTCGCAGTCGCCGTCAAAATCAAATATCCTCAGATCAATCTCAGCATCGCTGTATCCGCTCCATCTTGCGAGATACCGCTGTATGTAAACAATATAAGCGGAGTTTGTCCCGCCGTCACCAATCATTCCCACATCGCTGCCGGTGAGGTCAGCAAGGAATTCTTCCCGTCAGGCATAGTCAGAACGTTCCACATATGCCGACCGCCGCCGAGGCAAGAGCTGCACACAGCGACCCGAAAAAACGCCTGTACATGATACCCTCCAAAGCAGAACTTGAACCGGGAATCAGGTTAAGCCTTAAAACTCCGAAAAATGTCTACACAAGTGTGCATACTAAACATTTTTACTGTTCCATTATATCACATAAAAAGCAATATGTCAATGATTTAGAAACAAATTTCTCAAACTTGTTAATTTTTTAAACCCTTTAGTTATTTTCTACAAAACCATCGCCAATACGGATATATTTATTGTACATTTACTGTGCATTTTCCCCATTGACAACCCACACCTTATAGGCATTTTGTACATTTACCAGAAAAGCGCGCAAACACGCGGCAGACATCTCGTATTCCCTGCTTTTTGAACGGCTATACGCAACACATATATACGTGTTCTGCGTATATAATAGCATATATAATAATTATGAAGAAAACCGAAAGATCCCCCTTTTGAGTAATTGTCGCAGGGCAAAAATCGGGCAAGCAGCAGTCAAAACCGATTTTTTCACAAATCTTGCGTGAAAATTTCCGCGAGTGCTTGACAAAGCTTCGTAAATATGGTATACTATTATGGTGTTATAGGGATATAGCCAAGTCGGTAAAGGCACAGGACTTTGACTCCTGCACGCGTTGGTTCGAGTCCAACTATCCCTGCCAAAAATCCGAAAGCGAACGCTTTCGGATTTTTTTCATTTCTTCAGTTTTCCGAGAATTCCGCCAAGAGCATCCTTTATGCCGTCTGCCTTGTCAGCGATATCACCTACTGCAAGCTTTGCCTTAACGCCGTCAATAATCTTCTCGATAACGTCATCAGGCAGATCAACACCGAGCACTTCCTCAAGTGCCTTTACAGGCTCAGTCTTGAACTTGGCGCGAAGCGCATCATCGCTCTTTATTTTCGCAACCACCGCTTCAATTTTTTCCTTGATCTCATCCATGTTTTTATCCTCCGTAATAATTTATTTCCGCATCTTAAAGATGCTTTTTTATTTCAAGATACAGGGCATCTGCATAAATATCCATACCGAAATCGTGGGGATGAAGTCCGTCTGTATAATACGCAGGATCGCACGGTGCAAGCTTGCTTCCGTCGATTACAGTCACATTGGCAAGTCCCGCCGCGGCGTTTTCAATAACACCGTGGACCTCGCTGAGAGGACCGCCGAACTTTCCGATTCGCGTGTTCGTCGCGCGCCAGATGGGAGATATGGCAAATATGCGTACCAATGGGAATTTTCTCGAAAGAGCCACCATAAAATCGCGGCTTCGCTTTGTCAGCGTTTCGCGGCTGTGAACGATCCAATCGTTTGTGCCGTATGCCACGGTTATTATGTCGGGAGTAACCGGTTCTTCCACATCGAGAAGCTCCGGAAAGAAGCGGTCACCGGCGATTGCTTTGTTGTAAAGGTCGGCATCAAGTCTTGCCGCAAGCTGCGCGGCATATGTACGGGATGTAATCTGTGCGTTTTGTCCCATGGTAATGGAATCGCCAAACGCCATGAGGATACGTGAGCGGCGAAGCGGTTTTAAAATCGCGCCGTCGTTAAGTGTGATATCCGAGACGGTGACGTTTTTCTGCCATGGGAGATGGATTTCTACATTCTTAACGCTCTCGCCAAGCTCGGTCAGCTCTATTTTTCCCCTTGTATTAAAATCAACCGGGAAATTTCCGGCAGATCTGCCGTCAACGAACACCTCTATCCAGCCAAAACCGAGGCTGTGGTCGGTGTAGTGTCCATATGTGAGGGAAAAGTTTGTAGAATCAGTTGTAAACGCAAGGCGAACACCGGAATTTACCAGCGTCTTTTTGCCGTACATCTCGTCGCGGTATTTTATATATGCATTCGTCTGCTCTTTGGTGAATCTGCGGAATTCAAAGCCTCCGTTACCGGAAATAACGCTCTCCGCGCCGCAGGTTATGGCTTTCACCTGCTCCAAATTCAAAATCATACCATTTTCTCCTTAAAATTATACTTAACACCTTAATTGTACCACAAAATTCCCGTTCTGTCACTATAATTTTGTAAATTTCTTAACTTTTGTGTGGGAGTACGGTCGCTTTTTGAAAAAAGCTCCGCAAAAACTTTATACAGGGAATTTTATCCACAGAGTGTTTATATGACGCTCCGAAACGCTCCCAGGAGCCGGGCCCCTTATCCCGGCGGATCGTTTCATATAGCCGTATCTCTTGCGGCACAGCCTTTCAAGGTGCAAATAAAAGTTAGAATTACCACAAGCCAAGCCGCCGGAATGGTGCGGGGCCATGCAGGCGGCGCGAGTTAGGCGCATGAGAGATTCTGCAATCGCGTTGCCTTAGCGTTGTAGTGTTTCCTTTGTATAAAGTTCTTTGCACAGCTTTCTTTCAAGAAAGCGCGTAATTCCTATATGCAAACAAATTCCCCTCACAAAAACACACCGCCCACACAAATGCGAGCGGTGTGTCGTTGTCAGTTAGCAATACCCTGATGCTCGATGACGGACTGCGCCATCTTGCGCTGAGCCATTACCAGCTTGTAGTATATGCCCTTGTTTTCGAGAAGCTCCGAGTGAGTGCCGAACTCGGCAACACGACCCTTGTCAAGCACAAGAAGCTTGTCCGCATTGCGAAGCGTTGAGAGACGGTGCGCAATGGCAAATACCGTGCGCCCCTCAGTAAGCTTATTAAGCGAATCCTGAATAAGCTTCTCCGTCTCAGTGTCAAGTGCCGCCGTAGCCTCGTCAAGTATCATTATGCGCGGATCGTGTATCACCGCCCTGGCAATGGCAATGCGCTGACGCTCACCGCCCGACAGCGAATATCCCTTCTCGCCTACCATCGTGTTGTAGCCCTCGGGGAGATTCAGAATAAAATCGTGAGCGTTTGCAATGCGCGCCGCCGCGATCACCTGCTCATCTGTTGCATGGGGCATAGCGTAGCGGATGTTGTCGCGGATCGTACCCGAAAACAGGAATGTCTCCTGAAGCACTACGCCTATCTGCGTGCGCAGAGCGTTCTGGGATATGTCCTTGATGTTAACGCCGTCGATCTCAATAGCACCCTCATTTACGTCGTACAGACGCATGAGAAGATTTATAAGCGTGGTCTTTCCGCATCCGGAATGTCCCACAATACCAATCATCTCACCGGGATTTACATGGAACGATATGCCCTCAAGCACGGGATTGTAGCTCTCGTAGCCAAACGTCACATTCTTAACGTCGATCTCGCCCTCGATTCGGATATCAATAGGAAGATCAATGTCCGCAACCTCCTGATTTTCCTCGATTATCTCGAATATCTTTGAAAGCGAGGTCAAGAAGTTGGAGATGTTTCTCGGAATAAAGGTGATGTACATGAGCGGCGCATAGATAATGTTTGCGTAGGAGTTTATCTGATGAAGCTCACCCACAAGCATTTTGCCGTTAAACAGCAGGTAATTTCCGTACATCAGTATAAAATAGCTTCCAAGCTTTATGGCAAAGCCAAGGAGTGGGAACACCGTGTCAAACACCTTGGCATTGCGCTCATTCTGCGCCGCGTGCTTTACCGAAGCACTCTTGAAGCGTGCGATCTCGCTCGCCTCACGCCCGAAGCACTTTACAACGCGAATACCGTTAAGGATGTCCTGGAGCAGGTGATTTGTGCGCTGACCAAGCACCCAAAGTCTGCGGTTGCGAAGCTGTACGGATTTCCAGAACTTCGATATAAGGAACACCACAAAGGGGATGGGCACAAAGATGAACAGTGCCATTATGGGGCTTATAACAAGCATCACCACAAGTCCTGTTAAGAACGAGAACACCTGAACAAACAGGTTCGGGAGCTGGTTTACTATAAAGTCCTGCGCCACGTTGACATCGCCGTTGATTCTACCCATAAGGTCGCCGGTGGACTTGCGCTGTACGCTTGACATGGAGAGCGACTGTATCTTTTCATAAAGGAGCGTGCGCATCATAAGGGTAAACTTGTTGCCCGTGATGGCGGACAGCCTGCTTTGAAGCACAGCTAACGCGCGGTGGAACAGATCAAGGGAAACTATGGCGGCGACGATAAATACGAACTCCGTCATCTTGTCCGCTCTTCCGTGGGTGGTCTCGTTAAGGATGTAGTTGTTAAGCGCGATCTTCTGTATCTGCGGCACAACGAATTGGAATATTACGTTGAACACCGCCACAACAAAGGGAAAGCACATCATAAGCCGCAGACCCTTGGTCAGAGCGAACACTTTTTTGTAGACCTCCATGTGGTCAAGGCAGTACGGACAGATGTTTGTGCCGCGCACAAAGGGTCTGCCGCATTTGGGGCAGAATCGCTCCCTCTCGGAGTTTGTTATAGGCGCGTCCCGCGACTGATCCTCGGCGAGAATCTCGCACGCCTTTACAATGACCGCGTATCTCGGCAGATGCCGTCCCGACACAAACTGGCAGATAAGGGTCGTTCCCTCCCCGAAATCTGCGTAGAATCCGCAGCTTCCGTACATGACCTCGGTCCTGAAGTCCTTGGCGCCTGCAAGAGTGTACTCCGCAAGCAGTCTGTCGTCAAGTATCTTGTATATCTTTTTGTTGGTTATGGCAATAAAGCCCGATACGAACTTATCCTCAAGGATATTGAACGGAATGCAGTACATGAGCTTTTCTCCCTCATGCACCACCGCCGAAAGCACCGCATTCTCGCGCTCCGGCAGATCAAACATAAGTCTCACAGACTCACTTCCTTCCCTTTAGAGATAGATCTCGATCTTCTTAAGGCTTGCCGCGTCAAGATTTGCAGGATCGCGTATCTCAAACACGTTTCCGTCGATATCGTTTATGAGTATACGTCCATCCTCTAAGATTCGGATGTTTGAAAACGGATTGTTTAAAACAAAGGTAACGTGTCCTGCGGTGGTCACGACCTCCCAATAAAGATAACCGAACTTGTCCTTTACAGACATTATCTTCTGTATTTCGGGAGTGAAATAACGTCTGTCAAGCTCCTCGGAAAGAAGCTGTCGTGTCGCCTCGTCAAAGTCGGTGATGCGGCGTATCATGCCGATCTCCTTGCCTCGCCCCTGCTTCTTTGAATCCGGCTCTCTGACTGAGAGAAATTCGTCCGGATTTGTTACGGGGAACGAGCGGAGCACCACAACGCGCTCGAACTCTTCCTCCTCTCCCTTGTCGTTTATTATCTTAAGGGAGATAAGATTACCGCCGGAGCGGCTGAACCATGCATTTTCCGGAGTAAGCGCAATTGAAACGCGCTGATTTTCAAGTATCAGATCACCGTCATCCTCGCCGTCGCCGAGAATATCGTTTTTCGGCTTGGTGCTCGGTTTTGCGGTAGTTTTTTTATCTTCAGCCATGATTATTCCTCCATTTAAGATCACATTCCAGCGATTATCTTCTTATTGGCTTCGTTCTGAAGAGTGTACAGCTTGAAGAACATTCCCTTTTTCGAAAGAAGCTCCGCGTGCGTACCCTCCTCGGCTATCTCACCGTTTTCAATGACGAACAGCTTGTTGCAGTCCTTAAGAGTGGAAAGCCTGTGAGCAATGGTAATGGTGGTTCTGCCTTCAATAAGCGCCGACAGCGCATCCTGTATGAGACGCTCGGTCTCGGTGTCCATAGCCGCCGTTGCTTCATCAAGAATAAGCACGGACGGCGCAAGAAGAAGTGCACGCGCTATTGATACACGCTGCTTCTCACCGCCGGACAGTGACCGGCTTCCCGTACCCACAAGGGTCTCATATCCCTCCGGCAGGCGGAGAATGAAATCGTGGGCGTTTGCCGCCTTTGCGGCGGCTATAACCTCTTCCATGGACGCATCCGGTCTTGCATATCGGATATTGTCGGCTATAGTGCCTTTAAAGAGGAATATTTCCTGGGAAACTATAGAGATGTTGTCTCTGAGTGATTTTGTGGCGATATTCTTTACATTATGACCGTCGATCTCAATAGTACCGCTTATGGTATCGTAGAGACGGTTAATTAAATTGGCAATGGTGGATTTTCCGCTTCCCGTGTGTCCCACAAGACCGATATGGTCGCCTGCGTTTATCTTAAGGGAAACATTCTTAAGTATTGGACGGTTAGCGGCGTAGTGGAAGCATACATTCTTAAATTCAATGTCGCCGCGAAGGGTTTCAAGCTTTACGGGGTCTTTCGCATCGGTGATCTCCGGCACGGCATCGGTGATCTCAAACATACGCTGTGCGCAGTTTGCGGTATCCGTTACCATGTTGGTGAAATTGGTGAAGAAGTTAAGGGGACCGAATATCATGCCGATATATCCGAGATATGTTGCAAAATCACCGTAGGTCATCTGCTTGTCCATTACCTCAAGGCCGCCGAATCCCCATATTACCTGACTCGAAAGACCGATGAGCAGTCCCACCACGGGGAAAATTGTCAGTGACACGAGGTTTGTCTGAAGATTTGCCTTTGTAAGCCTTTCGGCGTATGTATAGAAGCGTGAGGTCTCCTCAGCTTCCTTTGAAAACGCCTTTACCACGCGGATTCCCGTCAGGGAGTCGCCAAGCACCGCGTTAAGGCTCGAAGAACGTCTCCACTGCTTTGAATACATTCTCCAAAGCTTCGGAAGCATGAATTTGAATATGCATACGATTATGGGGACAGGGATAAACACGATAAGGGTCAGCTTCCAATTGAGCATAAAGAGGAATACAGTAAGACCGATAAAGTTCACCGCGTTTATGACAAAGTTCGGTACGCCGTCGATGAAAAACGCGCGAATGCGGTCAGCATCGTAGTTTACCCTTGTGATAAGCCGTCCCGTCTGATTGTTGTTGAAGAATGACAGTGACAGATTCTGGAGCGCCGTGAAGATATCCATCTTCATATTAAGCGTCACCTTTGTTGACATGGTAGCATTTGCACGGTTTTGTATGATGGACACGCCAAGGGACAAAAGTGCTATCCCGAAGATCACTCCGATCACAATAAACAGCCAATTCTCGCTGTGAAGCGTACCTACCGCCTTGCCGGCAATCACTCCCGGCTCGGATATTACCTGATCGTAGAGTATCTGATTTGAGATTATGGGGTTTATAAGCTGTATGAACGATGTGGCAAGCATACAGACAAGCACCGTGGCAAGCTGCAGCTTAAATGGCTTGAAATATCCGAGCAGTCTTACGAATACCGCCTTCCTGTTGGTGCAGTGGTTGCATATTTTTCGCTCCTGATCGTCGTATACCCTGCCGCATTTCGTACATTTCGCGTTGAACTGCTCGAAAATTGGATCATCGTCCTTTACCTCGTCACCGCGTATGAGGCGGTTCATCAGGTCTACAAATGCAAAGAGCTTGCGTTTCTTTGCGTTGGTGGAGTAGGCGATTATCACCGTGGTAGCATCGGCATCACGCTGTGCCTGAAGCTTTTTCGCTTCTCCGTAGTCAAGCTTTACGTCCGCCGGTGTGATGTCCACATCATGCGAATGATCCTTGGCAAGCAGTCGGTTTGAGGAAACGAAGTTGTCAACATAAGCGTCCGAAACACGCTTCATGTCAAACTCGCGGAACACCGCGTTTTTGTAAAGGTCGGGAATGAAAGCATCCTTCGGCGGCTTATATTCCTTGCCTGCCTTGGCGGCCTTGGCTTTGGCATCCTCTGCCGCGCGGCGCGCCCTCTTACGCTTTTCCACGGTCTCGTTGTCCGACGTTACCGACATGGCATAAAGCATCTTCTTCCCTGCATCAAAAGCAAGAAAGCTCTCTCCGAACTTTCCGTCGTGGTCAAGGTCAAGCTCAAGCACGACTGACAGCGAATCGGTATCAACGCCGTGCAAGCTAAAGCCTATCCTTGCCTCCTCGGTAAGTTTGTCAAGTGGGAGCATAAAGGTGTACGATATGACAAGGTGCCATATCTTCTCCTTTCCTTGATTTAACACATATCGGTGGAAAAATCATCAAAATATCAGTCCACACAAAATAATATGTTACTATAAATATACCATAATTTCACAAAATTTCAAGTAGGATTCGGCAATTTGTTCATTTTTGGCAAAGCGTACAAAATTGTCATTTTCTTTTAGCAATTTTGACAGTTGCGATTATCCGCAGGATATTGAAAAAAAACGAAAAGTATGGTATAATAATTGCAGCGCAATTTTAATTTGTGAGGTAAATACATATGCTTGGTATATTTAAAAAGCTCTTTAAGCCGAAAAACGAAAATTCTGTGGCATTCAGAATAGAGATGGCAAAGCATCTTTCGGGACGCGCCATAAAATACTGCAGTGAGCGTGATCCCGAAACGGGAACGGACATCGTTATCGGAAAAGCAGGCTCGCTTTCCATAAAGGACGATGAATTTATCGTTCTGTCAAGCGCGGATATCGTATTCCGCTGTAAGATAACCGAGCTTCGCGCTTGGGAGCTTATGAGTAACGACGGTGCAATGCTTACAGCCCCCGATCTTACAAAAGGCGGCGCGGAGCGCACCATAATGGTTTACTACACATATTACCGCAAATAAAAATATGAAAAATATCGGAAATTTGCGATTTTTTACCGCATTTTTTACTTGTTTCAATTTCGGTACTGTTTTTTTGCCAAAACACCTTGACAATTGTGTTTGTTTGGTATATCATTGACATATACGGTTATAATCAGCCGCAGTTTAGGGGCGGATGTTCCGTAATGTTGAAATTTTATTTGGAGGTTGTTTTACAATGGCTGCAAGAACCGTCAAAGTCGGCATCATCGGATGCGGCGGTATCGCCAACAGAAAGCATATGCCCGCTCTTAAGAGAGTTGAAGGGGTTGAAATGGTTGCGTTCTGCGATATCGTTATCGAAAAAGCAGAAAAGGCTGCAAAGGAATTTGGCACTCCCGATGCAAAGATATACGAGGATTACAAGGAGCTGCTCCGTGATGAGTCCATCGAGGTAGTTCACGTGTGCACACCAAACCGCAGTCACAGCTTTATAACTGTTGATGCACTTGATTCCGGCAAGCACGTTATGTGCGAAAAGCCAATGGCTATAAATTCCGCTGAGGCTCTTAAGATGATTGAGGCAGCTAAGCGTTCCGGCAAGAAGCTCACGATCGGTTATCAGAACCGTCATAATCCCGAATCTCAGTTCCTTAAGGCAGAGGCTGACAAGGGCACATTCGGCGATATATACTACGCAAAGGCAACCGCTCTGCGCCGCCGCGCAGTTCCCACATGGGGCGTGTTCCTTAACGAATATGAGCAGGGCGGCGGTCCCCTTATCGACATCGGCACCCATGCTCTTGACCTTACCCTCTGGACAATGAACAACTACAAGCCGAAGTACTGTGTAGGTACAACCTACCATAAGCTTAGTGGTGACACAAACACCGGCAATGCATATGGAGACTGGGATCCCGAACAGTTTACTGTTGAGGACTCCGCTTTTGGCTTCATCGTAATGGAAAACGGCGCAACCATCGTGCTTGAATCCGCATGGGCGCTCAACACCCTTGATGTACGCGAGGCTAAGACCACCGTTTGCGGTACAAAGGCAGGCGGCGACATGAATAACGGCGTTAATATCAACTCTATTATCAACGGCAAGCAGTGTGTTACCACCGTTGATCTCAAGTCCGGCGGCGTAGTTTTCTATGACGGCAAGCCCGCAACTTCTGCTGATCATGAAATACGGCAGTGGATTGACGCTGTTGTAAACGACACCGATCCTTGCGTTCTTCCCGAACAGGCATACACCGTTACCCGTATTCTTGAGGGCATCTACGAGTCCGCCAAAACAGGTACTATTTACAATTTCTGATTTGGCAAAGGATGCATACAGCGAAATTATGTGTTATTACCAACTGCTATGGCGAAAAGTCTCTTGATGAGGGACTTTCCAAAGCTGTTGAATACTTAAAGCAGTTTATTATAAAAGAGCCTAAGCCCGGCACTATGTCCCGGGCATAAACCAAGTTTGACAGTTACAAAAAAGGAAACAGCAATGAAAAATTTAGTTGTAATCGGTTACGGCGGAATGGGCGGCTGGCACGTCGAACGTACCCAGAAAAGCGACGTTGTAAAGCTTCTCGGTATTTACGACATCGACCCAAAGAAATCCGAGCTTGCGGAGTCCCGCGGCATTCACGCATACGCGTCATATGAAGAGGTACTGGCTGACAAAAATGTTGACATTGTAACAGTTGCCATCCCCAACGATCAGCACAAGCCTGTAGTTATAAAGGCACTTGAAGCAGGAAAGAGTGTTATCTGCGAAAAGCCTGTTGCACTCTGCTCGGAGGACTTACAGGACATGATCGACGCCGCAAACAAGGCAGGCAAAATCTTCTCCGTACATCAGAACAGACGCTGGGACGTTGACACCCTCGCAATGAAGGCACTCTACGAGTCCGGCGAGATCGGTGAGATATTCAACATCGAATCCCGTGTACACGGCTCACGCGGAATCCCCTCGGATTGGCGCGGTATGAAGAAGTACGGCGGCGGCATGATCTACGACTGGGGCATTCATCTCATAGACCAAATTTTGCAGATCGTCCCTTCTGAAATAGATACGGTATTCTGCCGTCTCGATCATCTGACAAACACCGAAGTTGACGACGGCTTCAAGCTTGAGCTTATGTTCAAGAACGGCTGCCGTGCCTACATTGAGCTTGGTACATACAACTTCATCGCTCTTCCCCGTTTCTATATGCAGGGAAGAGGTGGTACGGCGCTCATTACGGATTGGCGCGAAAACTGCAAGGTAGTAAAATGCAAGGCATGGCACGAATCCGATGTTATGCCCGTTGAAACCGCCGCAGGTCTTACCAAGACCATGGCGCCTCGCGATGAGATCACCACTGACACCTACGAGTGCGAGCGTCCCGTATCGGATGTTCACGACTACTACCGCAACTTCGTCAAGGCGATCGACGGTATTGAGTCCCAGCTTGTTACCCACGAGCAGATGATGCTTGACATGAAAGTCATGGAAGCCGCATTCAAATCCGCAAAGCTCGGTCAGGTTATTAAGTTCTAACATGAAAACTCGGACTGCGAAAGTGGTCCGAGTTTTTGTGTATGGGATACGGTCGCTTTTTGAAAAAAGCTCCGCAAAAACTTTATACAGGGCTTTTGCCCATGCTCCAATGCTTGCCATTACACAATTCAGCGCATGGTGCTCCCAATTGTGGAGTTTTTTGATGTGCGACAGCGTGTTCGCATACCGCGCTCTCAATAGCCGGTGTCCCCAGCAGATGCAAGCATCTGCAAGCCCCGGCAGATCGTTTGCTAAAATCGCATCTCTTACGGTACAGCTTTTCAGAGTGCAAAAAAGTTAGAATTACGCAACCCAAGCCGCCGGAATGGTGCGGGGCCATGCAGGCGGCGCGAATGTGGCGTCCTAACGGTTAACACTCGTATTGTTTAATATATTTCCCCTGTATAAAGTTTTTTGCGGAGCTTTTTTTCAAAAAAGCGACCGTAACTCCTATTGCAATTTATGCAATAATATGGTATAATCAAATATAAAATAATATACGAAAGGTAAATGGAAATGGCACAGGTAGATCTTCTTGATATGCATAAATATTTTATAACACAGCATCTCCGCGAGGGGGACGTGGCGGTTGATTATACTATGGGAAACGGTCACGATACGGAGTTTCTGTCAAAGACCGTAGGCGAGAGCGGAAAGGTGTACGCATTCGATATACAGCTCGCCGCACTCAATTCCACAGCAAAGAATCTGGCGGCGGCAGGGTGTCCCGACAACTATACCCTTTTTTGCGCATCACATCACAGAGTAAAGGAATTTGTTCCTGAAAAAGTCAAAGCAGGTATGTTCAATCTGGGATATCTCCCCGGAAGCGATAAGAAAATCACCACCATGAGAGATACCACCCTCGCCGCCATAGATGCGGCAATTGAGCTTATGGATAAGGACGCCATCATACTTATCGCCGTTTACCCCGGTCATGCCGAGGGCGATATCGAAGGACAACTCGTCGGCGAAAAGCTGTCAAAGCTTGACCGCAAGCAGTATACCGTCGCCTGCTTTAAGATGGTAAACTCCCCCACAAGCCCGTTCTTCTACATCATTGAGGGCAGATAATGGCACGCTCTTTTCTAAATCTTATATCAGTTGACGGCAGACTGTGCCGCCTTGCGGAATTCGGATTTTTCGCGGACGCACCGTCCTTCGGTAATGGCGGTATCGTGTTCCGCGCGGCGGACAAATATAAACGCTTTGACCTTGACACAGGCGCGATTACCACAGTAGAAACGCCGCGCACCGAAAAAAGCGGCACACAAATCTCATCCCCCGACGGCAGATACACAGTAAGTCTGAAATTTGGCTCAAAAATCACAAACGGGCGCGGATATGCCCTTATGATGCTCCGCGACAACGAAAAAATCACCGAAACGGTGCTTACAAGATTCATGGGAAGTGAAAATTCCATCGGAGCTGAGCCTTTTTCGGAGGATTCGCAAAATATTGTGTTCTTCGGCTATCCCGAAGACGAGCTTGGATGAAAACAAGCACAAAACCGCGGCAGGAGCATCTCCTGCCGCGGTTTTTTATCTATTTTTCCTCGCCTGTCCAATTTATCCTGTCAAAAATGCTCCTGACAGGCACTATCTCAACGCCCTTATATGACAGCTTCTTCCCTGCCTTCTCGCGCATCTCAACATTTCGCGCCGGAACGATTATCTTGCGGAAGCCGAGACGTACCGCCTCAGCAACTCTCTGCTCAAAATTCTGTACCGCGCGGCATTCGCCCGCAAGTCCAATCTCACCGATGGCAATAAGGTCGTCCGCAACTGCCTCGTCCTTGATGGACGAGATAAGTGCCATTGCCACCGCAAGGTCCGCCGCAGGCTCGTCAATATGCAGTCCGCCGATAACGTTAAGGTACGCATCGTTCACCGAGAAGCGGTACCCCAACCTTTTTTCAAGCACCGCAAGAATAAGGCACATACGGTTGTAGTCTATACCGTTTGAGGTGCGTCTTGGTGACGGATATGCGGTCTGCGCCACAAGTGCCTGCACCTCGGCGATAATGGGACGTGTGCCCTCCATCACACATACGGCACAGTTGCCGGAAACGCCTATAGGCCTGCCCGAAAGAAGCGCCTCTGAGGGATTTTCCACAGGAGTCAGTCCCTCGTCGGTCATTTCAAACATCCCGATTTCGTTGGTTGAGCCGAAACGGTTCTTGATAGCGCGAATTATGCGGTATGAGCGAAGCTTTTCGCCCTCAAAATACAGAACGGCGTCAACCATGTGCTCCAGCACCTTAGGTCCGGCAATACCGCCCTCCTTGTTGACGTGTCCCACCATGATAACAGACACCCCCTCGTTTTTCGCCTTAGCGATAAATGCAAGGGATGATTCGCGTACCTGCGCGATGCTTCCGGGCGCGGAGGCTATATGCTCGTCGTACATGGTCTGCACGGAGTCTACGATGATCACATCCGGGTGAAGCTTGTCGCACTTGTCCATTATGCGGCGCACATTGGTCTCGGTGAGCACGTAAAGGCTCTTGCCGCCAACTCCAAGCCGCTTGGCGCGAAGCTTAAGCTGTCCCTGGGATTCCTCTCCCGATATGTAAAGCACTTTCCGCTCTGTACCGTCGTCGTTCTTGCACAGAGACGAGGATATCTGCAAAAGAAGCGTGGATTTACCAATACCCGGCTCACCGGCAAGAAGCACCACCGAGCCGTGAACAAGTCCGCCGCCAAGCACGCGATCAAGCTCGCCCATTCCCGTCCCCGAGCGGATGAATGACGGAAGCTCAAGCTCGTCAAACGCCACCACATCGGACTCGTATTCGGGCGCTATTCTCTTTATCTTCTGGACTGCCGAAACAGCAGTTTCAACAGGCGCGTTGCCCTCCTCCATAGTGTTCCAAGAGCCGCAGGAGGGACATTTTCCGTACCATTTTGCCGTTGTATGACCGCACTCGGTGCAGGTAAATACAGATTTCGGTGTTTTCATCTTTTATCTCCGTGTATACCGTATTATCATATAAATATTATACCAAAATGCAGCTGTTCTGTCAACAGCAAATTGCGGTATCAGAGCACATCATCCCCCATAAACTATGCCGCGGACGAAGGCATCAAAAACTTACAAAAAAAGCAAAATATTTTTCAAAAACCTATTGACAAACCATTCCCGTTGTGATATAATATTATTCGTTGCAGGGCAATGGCTCAGCAATACGCGAGAGTGGCGGAACTGGCAGACGCGCACGTTTGAGGGGCGTGTAGTTCACACTGTACGGGTTCAAGTCCCGTTTCTCGCACCAAAAGAACTGTGTTAAGGCTTTAGCCTTGATACAGTTCTTTTTTTGCACGAAATGTGCGTAAACGCCTGTATGCACGACCGCGACACCGCGAAGCGATTTCGCGTAGGGTTCCATAAGTCCCGTTTCTCGCACCACAAAAAGCGTTCCTATGGATGGAAGTAGGCGCGCGAAGCATGACGGAAGGAGCCTATGATTTCAGCCGTTTGCTATTCGGCTGTTTTGCTGCAAAACTGTCTTTATAAAATCAGTGCAATTTTTAAAAAAATGCGATGATAGGATTGACATTTGCCCTATGCAATGTTACAATTATACTTGTGAATATTAGGAAAGGCAAGGTACTGATATGAAGCTTGGAAATATAATGATATTTGGCGACAGTTATTCTACATATGAGGGCTATATCCCCGAGGGATATGCCGTCTATTATTCGGGGCACCGCGTATCACCACCCGATGTATTTGACATGAAGAACACTTGGTGGGGCAGAATTCTTGAAACTACGGACGCAGTGCTCGTGCAGAATAACAGTTGGTCAGGTTCGACGATAGGATACACCGGATACAACAACTCGGATTGCTCGCACAGCTCGTCGTTCATATACAGATTTGAAAAATTGCTTAGTGAAGGCTTCTTTGAGCGCAATAAGATCGATACACTCTTCATTTTCGGCGGTACGAACGACAGTTGGTCCAATGCGCCGCTTGGCGAGCTGAAATACGACGGCATTGAGGATAGCGATCTTTTCTGCGTCCTCCCTGCAATCAGCTATTTTGCAAAGCGGCTCAGAGAGACGCTTCACGGTACGAGAGTAATATTCATCGGCAACTGCAACATCAAGAGTGAGATTACCGACACGATGAAAAGTGTTTGCGAGCACTGCGGTTTTGGCTACGTCACGCTTTCGGAAATCGACAAGATAAACGGTCATCCTACCGAGCTTGGTATGGAGCAGATATGCAATCAGGTACTTGCAAACATTGGCTGAGCATAAAAAGGCTAACTACGACCTGCATATTGAATATACAAAAAGCACGCGTACAGCGTGCTTTTTGTGGTTGTATTCTTACTTTGCCAGCACCTCAAGATTCGTGCCATCATATTTTCCTGATGCAATTACCCTTTTAGCGTCTGTATTCACTGCAAAGCAGATATTCTGCCGGCTCATCCTCAACGATTTCAGGGAAACGTCCCGCAGGCTCGTAGAAGCGGTTGTCGGTCTTGTCGTCGTTGACCATTGATACCTCACCTACAAGCACCTTGCCGTGGCCTGCCTCACCCCAGAAGCTGTGATATTGCCCACGCTCCATTGTGATACTCTCTCCCGGTGCCAGAACCACAATGCCGCCAGCTTCGATCTCATAGCATCTGCCGTCAACATGAACGGTAACGGGAGTGTCGGCAAATTTGCCGTCTTCTGTGGAATTGTAAAGCTTCACAACAAGATTTCCGCCGCCGCGATTGATAATATCCTCCGCCTTATGGAAGTGGAAATGATACGGAGTTACCTGTTCTTCTTCCACAACCATGATCTTCTCGGCGTAGGTCTTGCTGTAGCGCTGATCGTTTATATTACCGTTGCGCACAGTAAAGAGAAAAAGCCCTACCTTGGAAAAATCGCCGCTTCCGAAATCTGTAATATCCCATCCCAGCATATTATCACGAATCTCATCGTACTCTGAATTTTTCTTTGCCCATTCATCCGGGGTAAAAAATGCAAATGGCGGGAGCTTGAAATTCATTTTATCCATGAACGCAATATTTTCCTTTATAAGTCTGTTGATCTGTGAACGTTTCATACTAGTACCTCCATAAAAATTTCTAAAAATAATTTTATACGAGTTTATTTTATCATAAAATACGCCTAAAGTCAATACAAATACTCAACTTTACAAAATTTATTCTCTCTTTGTATACATATTACTTCTTGCGCCACAAACGCTTTTTATGCCATAATTCTGCATTTATAGCCGTAACTTCTCAGTGGTGATGGTGGTGATGATGATGGTTATTCCCTAAATCTCCGTTAAACTCAGTATGACACTCCTGCTCGTGACAATATTCTACTATATTTTCAATCTCAAGCGTCGCATGACCGATTCCGTGCTTTTCAAGCTCCTCACGAATCTGCTCCTTTATCTCATGTGCATCAAGATCAGTTACAATGTGCATAGTAGCATAATTATTCTGTCCGTCTATGCTCCAAATGTGGATGTGGTGCACATCCGCAACCCCGTCAATTGACGAAATATGTGCCTTTATCTCGCTGACATCAATACCGGCAGGCGTTTTTTCAAGGAACAGGTCAAGTATATCTCTTAGATTTCTGCAAGCGCTTACAAAGATAAACAGCGAAACGCCGATAGACATAATGGGGTCAATAAACCAAAAATCTGTAAAACGCATTACAATTGCTCCAATCAGAACAACGACCCATCCCAGTACATCCTCAAGCATATGGAGATTGACTGCCTTTTGATTTTGCGAATCGCCGAAGCGTGTAAAAAATGTGGCTCCCGAATTCACCAATACACCCACAATGGCAAAAACTATCATTCCGTCATAGTTGATGCTCACAGGTTCTATAATTCTGAGTATAGCATTGTATACCGTTATAAGCGAGCCGAAAATAAGTATAATAGTTGTAATAACACCGCCGATTACCGAATATCTTCCGTATCCGTAAGTGTATTTCTCATCAGCTTCCCTTTTGCTTTTTCGCTCAAGAATGTAGGATACGCCAATGCCCAGTGCATCCCCCAGATCGTGCAGTGCATCGGAAATAATGGATACACTGCCGATAAAAATTCCTCCGAAAAACTCAAATACGGAAAATGCCAAATTCAAAATAAATGCAATTAAAATGCTGTTTTCGGTTTTCATGCTGTTTACTCCGATCCAATATTGACTAAAAAACACTTTTATGGTACAATAAGTATGATTCTGAACTTGCTGTTCTGTATTATTATATGAAATAATGCGAGAAAAAACAATATACAAATCAAATCAGCGGTACATTACCGAACATTTTATGAAAAATGTATGGAGAAACTTCATGGACAGACGTCAAAGAAAGACAAGGGAAGCAATATTCACAGCATTTATCGAGTTACTCTCAAAAAAGGATTTTGCGAAGATCACCGTGGGGGAAATAATAGAAAAGGCCGATGTTGGCAGAGCCACATTCTACTCCCATTTTGAAACAAAGGATTTTCTTCTGAAAGCGCTGTGCGAAGAGCTGTTTTGTCATATTTTTGATACGGTGACCCCAGCACCGCCTGAGCACAGGCATATTTTCGACTGCAATGCGCCAAACGCGGTGTTTTTACACCTGCTACAGCACTTGCAGAAAAATGACAACAATATCCTTGTCCTGCTTTCTTCGGAGAACAACGAATTGTTTTTGCGGTACTTCAAAGCTGATCTTAGCCGACTGATTACAAGCCAACTGCCGCGCTTTGAAGCAAGAAAAAGCGTAAAACTGCCGGAAAGCTTTTGGATAAATCATATATCCTCCGTTTTTGTTGAAACCGTCAGATGGTGGATAGACAACGGAATGAAGGAATCACCGGAAATAATAGCGGAATATTTTTATCTGTCGGTGTAACTTGGCGATGCTTTTGACAGATGTGACGTACTTATGGTATAATATACGCAGGAAATCCCGTTTCACAGGCTTCCGCGGCTATGGCGCGGCTGCGCAATTGACGGCATCACGGTATAATGGAAATGGGAAAAGTGTTTGAAAAGCTTGAATTTGTGAGGTGGACCGGAATGCTGCAAACAGCACGACTATACTTACGAAATTTCTGTCCGACAGATGCAGATATATTGTTCGATTACCGTAACGACAGCAGATGCAATCTTTATCAAAGATATGAAGATACAAGCATGGCTTATCTGAAAAAGTTTGTTCGGGACTATTCTTGCAGCACTTTCCTATCCAAGGAAGAAGAGCAGCATTATGCGATTGTGTGCAATGCAACTTGTGAAATGATAGGAGATATCAGCGTGTTCTTCTCGGAAAAGGACAACTGTTTCACGCTCGGAATTACCGTAGCACCTCTTTTCCAAAAGAAAGGATACGCTTACGAAATATTGGAAGAATTGACTTTTCAGATTCAAAGCCACTACCCTTCCGTTGATATTGTTGCCTTGATAGAGAAAGACAATGAAAAAAGTATCTCCTTGTTCAGAAAACTTAATTTTATTGAGGAGTGCTATGCAGATTCAATTCAATCTTATGTTTTCACAAAATACGGTAAGAGTGAGGAATAAATCCAACTGTCTCGAAGCAGCAAAAGCGGAGGTAAGCACCTCCGCTTTTGCTGCTACATGATATTATAGGTCGAAAAAACGTACAAAAAACTTAACTGATGAAATATCACTCACCAAGCGATTCAAGATAGACCGAGAGCAAAGAAAGCGCAGTTTCTTGGTCTATGGGAGAGCCTTCTATACGAATCCGGTATGAGCGAATTTTCAGCTCTATCGAATAATACACCGATTCCCTAACTTCAGCGCAGAAATCTTTTTTAACCATTGACAAATCAGTATTTTTGTGGTATCATAATTCTGTAGGACAGCAACCTGCCGTGTGTCGGCAAACAGCTTATATTATTTTATCATATTTAAGAGAGGTACATACCGATGGCAAACTTCAACGGCGTTTTTACCGCCCTCCTCACTCCCTTTACCGCTGACGGCAAGGTAAACGAAAAGGCTCTTGAGCGCCTCATTGAGCGCAACATCAAGGCAGGCGTTAACGGCTTCTACTGCAACGGCTCCACCGCAGAAGTATTCATGATGACAAACGATCAGAGAAAGGCTCTCATGCAGACCATCGCTGACATCAACAAGGGCAGAGTTACCCTTATTGCTCACGTTGGCGCAGTTTCCACTGACGAGTGCGTAGACCTCGCAAAGTGCGCAAACGATATGGGCTACGATGCAGTTTCCGCTGTTGCTCCCTTCTACTACAAGTTCAGCTACGACGAGATCGTTGCTCACTACAATGCGATCGCAGCTGCAACTCCCCTCAAGTGCATCGTATATAACATTCCCGCATTCTCCGGCGTAAACTTCAGCGCACAGCAGCTTGGCGACCTCATTGCAGGCGACAACTTCCTTGGTCTTAAGAACACCGCTCTTGACTGCTTCCTCATCGAAACCGTTAAGTCTCACCATCCCGACAAGGTAGTTTACAACGGCTACGACGAGATGTTCCTTTCCGGTCTCGCAGCAGGCTGCGACGGCGGTATCGGTTCCACATACAACCTCATGGCTGAAAAGTACGTTGAGATCCAGAAGCTCTTCAACGAGGGCAAGATGAAGGAAGCTCTCGCTGTTCAGCACGTCTGCAACGAGATCATCACTTCTCTTTGCAAGGTTGGCGTTATGGCAGGTGAAAAGGCTGTCCTCAACCTTCTCGGCTACGACTTTGGCGAGTGCCGCAAGCCCTACAAGAGCTGCGACAAGGAAGCATACGCGCTCCTCGAGCGTGAAGTTATGCCCTACATCATCGCTGACTGATTACCGAAATAAGCAGGCATTTTCAAAGGAGCGTCCGCACGGACGCTCCTTTCTCTTTTTCGTATACAAAAACAAAGGACGCTTTCGCGTCCTCTGCAAATGTGTAGTATTATCTTATTTGAAGTATCTTGCGAGAAGACCCTCAAATGCTTTTCCGTGTCGAGCCTCGTCACGTGCCATTTCATGTACGGTGTCGTGGATAGCGTCAAGGTTAAGCTCCTTCGCCATCTTTGCAAGCTCGGTCTTGCCTGCGGTTGCGCCGTTCTCAGCTTCAACGCGCATTTCAAGATTCTTCTTGGTGGAGTCGGTTACAACCTCGCCGAGAAGCTCTGCAAACTTAGCCGCGTGCTCAGCTTCTTCGTATGCAGCCTTTTCCCAGTAAAGACCGATTTCGGGATATCCCTCGCGGTGTGCAACTCTTGCCATTGCAAGATACATACCAACCTCGGTGCACTCGCCCATAAAGTTAGCGCGAAGACCCTCAAGAATAGCCTCAGGTGCGCCCTTTGCAACACCTACAACGTGCTCAGCCGCCCAAGTCTTTGCGCTGTCATCCTGCTTTACAAACTTCTCAGCAGGAACCTTGCACTGGGGGCATCTTTCGGGAGCAGCATCTCCCTCGTGAACATATCCGCATACAGAACATACAAACTTTGCCATAATTAAATCCTCCGAAAATATAATATTATAATTTTTTCAAAATATCGTCGATACTCTGCTCTTCATCAAGCACAGCATCAAGTGTTACCCTATCCATCTTATCTGCAAGCTCGCTGTTAAGCTTATTAAATATAAGATGAAAGAAACACATATCCTTTCGGTCGCCCATTCGGGTACACACATACCCACAGTCAAGACACCGCGATATTTCGGTCTTGCCGTCGATTGTTTCGATAATCTTACGCATACTTATTTCTTCGGGAGCAACCGCCAGAGCGTAGCCTCCCTTTACACCTTTATGCGAGATTATCAAATCACCTGCCATAAGCTTTCGGAGTATCTTTACCGTAAATCTTTCGGTAACTCCTGCGGCCTCGGCAATGCTGACCGAATCAAGCTTATCTCCGTGCCTTGCAAGAAGATAAACAATACGCAGTGCATAATCGGCTTCCTGTGTGATCCTCATTGTCGCACCTCAAATCTATACCTTTTTGGTACGCTTTTATTATACACTATCCAAACCCATTTGTCAATAGGTTTTTGAAAAATTTTTTTCAAAAATTTTTGCGTATGGAAATTACGGTCGCTGTTCTTGAGCACATCGCAGAGCGATGTGCTTGAAAGCTCCGCAAAAAACTTTATACAGGGAATCAGCTACGCTATTCCCCTTTGTATATATGTAACCGTTAGAACACCACATTCGCGCCTGCTCCATGGCCCCGCACCATTACGCAGGCTTGGATTGCGATAATCGTTTGTATATGGGAATTACGCACACCCCAGCCGCCGGAATGGTGCGTTTTTCGAAAATGGCGGGAGGAAGCCCCCGCCCTACGGGGACGTATGCAAATCTATCTTTAGATGCGCGCCGCAAAGCGGCCGCGCCCCACCACACAAGCGATTTCCGCAATCCAAGCCGTCGGAATGGTGCGTGGCCATGCAGGCGGCGCGAGTAATGCGCTCTGACGCTTTGCACTCGCGTCGGCTCTTATAATAAGTCCCATGTATAAAGTTCTTTGCACAGCTTTCTTTCAAGAAAGCGCGTAGCCCCACACACAAAAAATGGCATCACCTAGACGGTGATGCCATTTTTTATATAATTCAAGGATTAAAGGCCGCGCTTAACGTAAGTGGTGTGGAGAATCTCGTGAGCCTTGTGGCTGCCGGGTTCGCCGAAGTACTCGTCGTAGAGCGCCTTAACAGCAGAGTTGTCATGAGACTTTCTGAGGTCCATGTTGGAGTCTGCCTTGTAGAGAACGCTTGCGCGGAGTGCAGGAAGATCGTACTCAGCACGCTCTGCAGCAGTGTGGAGAGGCTGACCGCCGCCGTTTACACAGCCGCCGGGACAAGCCATGATCTCGATAAAGTCTACCTTCTCCTCTCCGTTCTGTACCTTGGTGAGAAGCTCCTTAGCGTTCTTTGTACCGGAAGCAACAGCAACCTTGATCTCAACGTCGCCGAGCTTGTAGGTAGCGCGCTTGATGGGAGCAGTGCCGCGTACATCGTCGAAGTCAACCTTCTCAAGCTTCTTGCCGAGAACAACCTCTGCCGCAGTACGGAGAGCCGCCTCCATAACGCCGCCGGTAGCACCGAAGATAGCGCCTGCGCCGGAACCGATATCGAAAGGCTGATCGAACTTCTCGTCCTCAAGCTTGTTGAACTTGATGCCTGCCTTCTCGATCATACGAGCAAGCTCACGGGTGGTGATAGCTACGTCAACGTCGTAGATGCCCTCGCCTGCTGCGCACTGACCGTCACGGCGAACCTCGAACTTCTTCGCGGTGCAAGGGATGCAGGATACGAAGAAAATGTCCTTAGGATCAATACCGTGCTTCTGTGCATAGAAGGTCTTGTAGAGAGCACCGAACATCTGCTGAGGAGACTTGCAGCTGGAGAGATTTTCGGTCATCTCAGGGAAATAATGCTCGCAGTACTTAACCCATCCGGGAGAGCAGGAGGTGATAAGCGGAAGCTTGCCGCCCTTCTGGAATCTTTCAAGGAACTCGTGAGCCTCTTCCATAATGGTGAGGTCAGCGGTGAGGTTCATGTCGTATACGCCGTCAAAGCCGAGACGCTTCATAGCCGCAACCATCTTGCCCTCAACGTCAGTAC
>JAEIGA010001443.1_pt1 | contig 37139 bp, 59 predicted proteins | sample 9270691 | NCBI WGS metagenome assembly JAEIGA01 (sample SAMN17057246, study PRJNA624740) | gut metagenome | biome: biome; isolation source: fecal sample | host: Bos grunniens | place: China: Xizang | collected 2019
CATCAACGGCCCACTATCGCAAGGTAAAAAAACATTTGAGGAGGCTCTTGAAGCACCATTCTCAAACAATATATGGATTTCGATAGATAGTTGGGTAACAAGTATCGAGTATAATCGGGCAAACGACTCGTTGCAAAAAAAATGGTCAAATGTTAAATTCAAATGTTAAATTCAACTTTTGACCACCTTGATGACAAACGATTCGTTGTTTTGTGCGAACTATCTAATCAATATATTACCAATGATATTAGCAATTAAATTGTCACCAAAACCTCTTATACCTGACAATCCATTTACTCGCTCAATCAGATAATCCAACTTCTCTTCAATCCTTTCTATCATACATTTTTCGGCGAAAGTAATCTCTGACGAAGTCATCATTATCCACATCCTTCAACTTCTCTACTGCCTTCTTATAACAGCTCAAAGCCATCTTGTCATTAGGAACATTCGTCGAGTTTTCGTATCCCATATCTTCAGCAATACTTTCAGCGTGATCCGAGTATATCATGTTAGCTGTAACCCATAGAGAATAACTATTATAATAAGGCTTCTCTTCAACCTTACCACCAAGCTGTTTAACGGCATTTACAAAGATATTGTAATCCCAGTGAAAGCCTTTCTTTCCGTCCTGATTGACGATTGTTTTGCCAATATTAACCGCCTCTTTGTCGCTTAAATAATTATTCCAACAAACAGGTTCAAGATGACTCAACCATCTCTCGGCCATCTCTTGATTCATTCCAGCCAACTCGCCGAACATATACTTCTCAGCCTCGCCGAATATCTGCATATACTTCACATTTCGACTCGACCTCATCTTGTCATATAGCTCATTATATCGAGCTATCAATTGTTCTCTATCCATATATACAATAATTAGAGAGAGGCAAAAAGCCTCTCTCGGTTAGACATTAAAATGTTGCTGTGATAGTCAAGTTGGTCGTAATCGACCAACCGTAAGCTCTGTTGCAACACTTCACATTTTCAGCACCTTGCATTTCTGCGCCTTGCGCCAAAGCTATAGTCGGAGTACCCGCGCCAACGAAAGCAACAACAAAGCTTTCACTAAACAGCTTAGTCTTTGTACAGCAACTTCCCTTCGGCTGGTACATGATATTACCGTTGGCATTAATGGTGACAAATGCAGTACCATTAACTACCTCAATATTACCTACCGAGTAAGTCACTTGTGCTTGAGGCTGCACGTTATCAGTCAAGCAGAATGCCTGACATAAATTCTCTGAAACTCTAACAGCATATTGCTGGCTTGTTGCAGCGATAGCAATTGGATTTAATTGTATCATAATTCAACGTATTAAAGATTATTCCGCACTCTCTTCACCCAGCGGATTAGGTTCTTCTGTAATCACTTCGTAGCCCTTGTATTCGGCAATAGGCAAGTTGTAGCGGAGTAACTTCTTCAGCTCTTCAAGGTCTTCAAACTCAAACTCAACCGCACCCTCGAATAGTGTTAATCCACCATTTTTAATAGCATCATTCACAATGTTGTGAGCCAACTGAGGCAAAGCATCATCAGGAACACCTTGCAGATACTTGATCAGCAAAGGCTCAACAATCGAGCTTGACAAGCCTTGCACAAGAGGCGATATTTCATCGCCTAAACTCCACATCTGACTCACCCATCCGGTCTGCCTTATCTTGGCCTCAATATTCGCAACGCCCGGCAGAGAGCTTAATCGTTGCCCGGCTAATTGTCTTATAGCGGGCTGTGCCCACTTGCTGAGCACAGCCGCCAAAATCTGTCTATTGCTATAATTAGCCATAGCTACGTCATTGCTTAGTCACAACCACAACCGGTTTCACACACTCGGCGACGAGGTACTACGATTTCTGTCAAGCCTTGTAGCTCTGTAATCTGGTTCTTCATACATTTGAGTGTGGCATTGTTGGTGCCATTATACACTGCTTGATTCAGATTCACCTCATTCTGCTTCTCTACAATACCGTTAATCTTTGTGTTCAAGCGCTCATACACATCAGCAATCTTGCTGTCAGTGTAGATGTTAGACTTGAGCAACGCGTTCTCACTCTCAAGAGCGGTCATCTTCTCGCTTTGACCAAGGTCGTAACGAGACGCGGGAGTGTTCTCTGAACAACCGCCACAATTACCCCTGCCGAAGTTGTGGCCACCATTTTGCGCCATCAACATCATAATCATACTCAGCACCATCTCGATGGTACCTGTGTTACTTGCGTTTTTAGCACCATTCAAGGCAGCAACCAACGCATCAGGACTCATTGCAGGGTTCCATCGCCCGCCAAGCAAGCCGCCCAAATCGATTCCAAGCAATGCCAAAATACCGGCAATACTACCTGCCGTGTTAAATGCTCCTTGTCCTTGACCGGTCACGTCGTATTCATGACCATCTGCACCTTTGATTCTCATACTTCCCAAAAATTAAAAAGTTTCGGCCTTATGGCCTTGCACCAAAGGTAGTATGGCCGGATGCCCAAAAACAAAATAGGTTCGCCTGTCGGCGAACCTATTTAAGCATCATTTAATACACGTTTAATCGTTGGCTTCGGGCACATTATTCAGCATCTCTTGAGCCGTTCTGGCACTAATGCCCATCCGTTCACCAACTTGCAAGTAAACATACGCTCTTGCGACATAAGAGGCTGCATTGCCAAGCTCTGCCAACACCTCTTTTTCAATGGCCTTAGCTCTTCGCGCCTGCTCTATTGTCGAGCTATGGCGCTTACCTTTCGGTTTCATGGTATCATCACCTTGTATGTATAATCTCTCCTCTGTTGCACATATCCGCATCGAGGCTCACATGCACCCAACTGTAATCGTACTCATCAATTAGTTGGTCGTATGGGAGGTTATCCCGAATGTACTCAAACAACCACTTGTTTTCTTCCTTACTTCCCACAGTAATATCGGCCGCCTCGCCTGTCAGATGTTGGCTACTCTTGACACCTCCAACTTCCTTGTTGAGTGCAGGGCTGCGATACCCGCTATTAACAGTTATCGGCTGACCGTATGCCTCTCTCAATGGATCGAGAACCACGTTAATAAGTCTGGTCATATTCTCCACAGCCTTGTCAGTAGGTGTGTTATCTACGCCCAACTTCTCAGCCTTAGCACTACAGCACAACTCCTTTATACTAAAGTACTTCATAAATTCTCATTCTTGTATCGTCTTAGTTCTTCTATTATTTCTGGAAATTTAGCAACTAATTTGCTAATGTCATCAGCAGCATCTTCGATACGGGCTTGCTCTTTCTCGTCGCTGTTCTCATAGATGCTTTTCAGCTCAATAAAACCCACGAACATTGCAGCAAGGAATGTTAAGAACGGCAACACGGGTATATGATGCCCGGTAGACAAATCCCACTGCGATATAGCTATCATCTGCACAGCGTCAATCGCCGTAATAACGAGCAACATAGAGAAATATCGAACTAACTTATCGACCGTTTTTCGCAGCGCATAGGAGCTGCGCAACTTACCTCTGCGTTTTGCTTTGCTCAACCCACTTACGAGGTCAAGCATAATGACGAAGAACACCAATACATATACAATTGATAGTATTGTCAATTGCACATTGAATATATCCAGCACTTCCATATCAATACATTATTACAGCCAAGATCCACACAACCCACGCGATGGCTGCGCCAATCAAGCCAAATACAACATCTACCATATCTGCTTTCGCATCAATGACGAAATCCTTAACAACAATACACGATAACGTAACAAGCACACTTATTGCCAAGGATGCCCACCAGGGTAACCAGCAGAACACTGCCAACATCACACTGGCTATCACCATCGCAAGGCTCATATGCGCATATCGGTCGACACCCCAGCCGAGCAACCAGCCAAATATTCTACTCAACTCTCTCATATCTAAATCACATTGGTTCGACAAATTTTTGATTTGCACAATCCCAGAAGCCTTCCACTTCATCGGATAGTCTCTTGCAAGGGAGGTAGTCAATGACAGGCTCATCACCTGTGATGCGTATGTAATACACCTTGCCTTGATAGTTTTGGGTTAACGAACCCGATGCTGCTCTATAGCCACCTAAAACAACCGTGTCGGGAGTTGTAAAGGTTGACTTCGTGAATGTTCCTGCCGCGAAGTTAAACTCTGTCTTTCCGTTAGAGACAATAACTCTATTGATGAATGTATTATTTGTTGAAAGTCCTTTGTACGACGTTCCGAAACGCCACGCACCGCCAGAAGACAGATAAGCAGAAACCGATGCCGTATGTGGACTTGTCACGCATCCATAGAGGTAAGGAGTTGTAGACTTCTCGCTTCGTGCGAACATGACTTCAATAGTATATGTATTATTAACTATTCCGAGGTCATAGAGTCTATCTTTCTTGAAGGTTACATGCGAAATAGCCTCGTAGCCTTCTCCCATTCTTGCCTCACCACCTGCGACAAAGTCTTCTCCGCTTCCTTCGTTGGCGAAGAACTGACCACTTACAAGGTCAATCATTCCGATAGCACCATCGGAATCTCGCTTACAAGGCCACATATCTCGCACTATCTCTCCGCTTCCATTCTTGATGCTGAAGCTCATGCAGCGGCAGTATCCATACATACCGACACCTGTGCCTTTGTTATTTCGGGCAAAAAGGTAGAGAGGAACTTGTGGCAACCCCACAAAATTGGGAGTTGCGGAATTACCCGAATCAAGCACTACGGATGACTTCTTCATCGTGAGCTTGTAAGTCATACGGGCATTGGTAATCGAAGCTGAAGCCGAACTGCCGAATCGAACATATCCGGTGTTAGAGTAAATCGAAAACCATATGTTACCGTTATCATCATAGCAACCGAACAATGCCTTGTCTGCCGAAGTAGTAGACGTTGATATATACATCATCTCAATTACATCATCCTCCTGTACAACATAGCCCGTATTGATGTACTGCTCACCAGTACACTCTATGTATGTCAACCTTGTGTAGGTCTCTTCAGTGGCACCGGCCTTCAAGACGAGCGTAAGAGGTGCAGTCTTATCCCCGCACACCGCGCGAACTTTCACCACACGATCTTCATTCGTATTATTCGGATCGCCCAGCACGAAGGATATATCTTTCGTACCGGCAACACCACTCTGAGGAGTAATATCTACATCACCTACTATCATACGTCTTCTTCGATATACCAATCTGCATTGGCAGTAAGGGTATTGTTCTTAATTTGGTTCAAATCGTCATTCGTAAAGGTGAGCGTACTGTTAGCCCACGATATAGCGTAATCTTCTCCTTTGGCCTGTGTCACCTCGAGGGTGCCGATCACCGAACCGGTTACATTGTTCTTAAACTTGATGCTTAGTTCTCGCTCGGCAGCACCTACGGCTTGCGCAGCTGCCGTAATATCCAAGCTCTGCGTTGTCGCCGTACCACTCTGCCGGCTCAAGGTCACCCAGGTAGTATCTGTATCGCCTTGCAACTCTATCGAGTAGGCGATGTTCGACTGTATCGATACGGTTTGCACACCGCCATCGCGGGAGAATTGCGACAAGGTCGCCGGCGTGATGATGAAGGTTACATCTGCATCGGAGGTCGATTGTATCACGTTATGTGTGCCGGCCGTTTTCCATGTGCTACCATCGTAATACTCTACCTTGATGGGTATCGTAACAACGCTGTTGCTGTTGTTGGCAGCGAACTGTATCTTTATCGCGACACTTCCTTCAGCCTGCTCACCAAAGCCTGCCGAGAAGGTGCCCGTATTGCTCGATACGGTGTATCCGGTGTTGGTAACAAGAGTTATCGCCTTACCTGCCGATGATACTCTGAACTTCTCTGCATTTGATACGCCGTTAATCACTACGTTGGTGACATTATAACTCACCTCTGTCTGCGAAGTGTTCAACGTCAAGAACGGAGCGATACCTACGGCCTCCAGCGTCTCAACATCATTTTTGTTGGCCGATGGATTGCTGATGGTGGATCGCACCATCTTCATGTAACTCTTTCTTCCGGTATGCCTCTCCACCATCTTGTGCCCGATTGTGTGTTTGCCGGCACCGCCTGTTTGTGGGGCTATCTCCCACTTGCCTATTTTAATTGCCATATTACAATAATTCTTCTATGATGACTTCTTCGAGCGCCCAATCGTGGCTCGAGGTTAACTCGTTATACTTCACTACTCCCTCTCTATTATCATCTCCTGCCCACTCCAGCAAGGGCTTCGCCCAGCGTATCACGTAGTCGCCGTTGGCAAGACACACTTCGCCGATGGTGCCTGCAAGCCCAGCATTGACAGCAATACATCCTCGCATGGCAGTACCTACAGGTGCTATCTGTGCCTTCGGCGTTTGGAAGCTGATATCACCAACAATTGGGGCACCTACTGCCTCCATCACGCCATACACCGCTGCATCGACTACCCTTATATTACCGTTCAAGCAGCTCATTCCACTTACTCTTTACAATGGTTATTTGGGGATTCAAGATTAAAACCTCCGGTCTCAACATTCCGGGCACATCGGCATCGGGTATCCACACGACCAATTGACATTCCAATACGCCCAAACCCACCTTCGCCGTATCGACAACGAACATATAACTGTCGTCACTCTGTTTCACTGCGTCACGCTTATCGATAACGAGGGGGTGGTGCCCGTAGGTGCCGAAAATCGCCCTAAAGTCGCATTGCGAGAGGGTTATGTTGCCGATGGGCTCTATTGTCACTACCAACTTTTTAATGGTTCCTTGCGGTACTTCCATCTCACAACTCCTCTCCTGCAATGAGGCGAAGCGATCCATCGTATCCAACGTAGATACCCGGAATCATATCTCCCTCCTCTTCTACGACATACAACACATCATAGCGTATGGCTACAACCTCGGCTTTGTTCTCTCCCATATAATACAACAACCTCGTATTGGTGTTGTACCAATATTCGCCGGGAGCAAAACCGCTGGGGGCTACCTTCCGGGCCCACTTGATGCGGATGACGGGCATTGCAGCTCGCAATTGGTTCTCTATATTAGCCCACAGGGCATCAATCAAGGCGGCGAAATCTGCCCCTGTGGGACGCTTCCCATCGCCGAACATCTCTTTTAACTGCGCTTTATCCATTGTTTCATTCCCCCTTATTTGGCTCTTATAATATAGGTGGTGCCGGTTATCAGGTTGCCGAGCGAGGGCAACTTAAATGCGCCGCTCAACGACTGTCCACCATTATACCTCGTACCGATTGCAACATACAACTCCGAGTACTCCGCACTGCTGACAGTTCTGCCGTCACAGGGAAGCCATTTAGCCGACAATTGGTTGGCATCACCTCCATACAACACAATACTGCCTATCGGCATCGCATCATTTGTCACGTCATATATGTTTGTTCTTTCGGCAATCGCATCCCATCGATAGGTAGCACTGCCCACAATCATACCGGCTACAGCTCTCTTCCTGCTATACGCCGGGTAGGTTACCCCACCCACTACTACATCTATATCATCTTCTACGACGCTCAATCCATTGGCGACCAAACCACCCTCGAAATACACCAAGCCTTCGCCCGACAAGACTACCCATCCGGCGCCTCGGCGAGTGCCGCTCGATTCCAATTCGCACCCGCTCAAGATAGCACCACTCATCGCACTGGGTATATACATATTCGACAACTCGGCTACGGCATCTACATAATCCTGCAACTGCTGGAACGTCTCTGCATCTACCGGGAAGTTACCGCCTTCTTGGCCTACGAATTTACCTCTTACTATTCCTGCCATATATATACATATTATTATTGAACATACTCTATCCTATATCGCATCGAGGCGAGTTTGCCTCGGTTCACCAACGCCGCCAACCGACTTGCCTTCTCAGTATCTCGCCACTCTTGGGGGGCTCGAACAATAAAGTTCAACTCTCGTCCTGCCTCATATCCTCTCGGCGGGGTTAACACATACGCACCGATGCCTACCATTACGGGCTTACCGAGCGCTCTTGTATATACTATCAACATCTCGCTGTTGGGCTGCGCATCGATGAGGTCAACTCTTCGCTGGTCTGCATCCAACCGATCATTCAACATCTCACGCAACTTGCACACTTGGCTGTTGTGCGCCAACTCATACTCTACCTCGTCAGCATAGCGGCTCCATTGCATCACCAATCTACCTACTTGGCCTACAACAACCTGCACAAGGGCTGTCAGCCTCGGCCTCCGCAGCACTATCGGCAACTGCATCACGGCCCACTTCTCTACATCACAGGCTTTCATACACACTATACGCCTCAAGATCCACCACTATATCTTCTGCTACCATGTACCCGGCCACGGGCGTGTAGCGCACATTCACACCTCGTTCACTGCCGGTGCCGGCTTCCTCTACGGTGGCTTGCTCGACCTCGGCAATCTTCACGCCCTGCACACGCTGTACCGCATCTATCATCGCCATATTACTGTACTCACCGTTGAACTCTAAGTTCTCTACATACGTCTCTATCACACTTCGCACACGCTCGCGCATCTCCTCTGGAGACAAAATTGGATCGTATAACACCTTGACGGAGCAACGGAAGAGGTCGGCGGGCTTGTTCACCAACTCGATCCGCACACCCACATCTTTTACTTCGTTCATATAGGCGGCTACTTGTACGGCTTCGGCCGCTGTCAAGGGGACTCTTCGGCCGCTGGCATCTTCACCCGCTACCTTCACGTACAACACACTATAATCTCTCCCCTCTATGGCGGCGGCATACTTCACAATGCGAAGCTGCTCTATCTCACTGTCGCTCATTCCCGCCAGGTCGTAGCGGTCACTGCCGGGCATCAATACTTTGCCGCTGACAAAAGCCTTGGCTTTTGCTGCGTACCAATCGACACGATGGGGGGTTTGCTCGGCCAACTCAACATCAACATCCATCTTCCACGCCTCCCAAAGCTGTTCGGCTACATTGATGGCACTGGCTACTACCCACAGCAGCAATCGCCATATCGATGCCGTACTGCTACTGTTCAATTCTGCCAACTCACTGCGCTGCGCCTTGTCACGCAACATCGCATCATATATCTCTCTGGTTGTTCTTGCCATATCTGCTATCATTATGCTATTACTGCTCCCTGCGCCAGCACTCTTGCCAGCGTGTCGAGCACTACCTTCTCTATTTCATCGGCTCCCTCTTTCAGGTTGGCTGCACTTACAGTGATACTGTCGAGCAACTTACCTACGGTGATATTCACGACCTTGGGACCGCCACTCGCCACGCCACTGCTCACAGCAGTGGCACTGCCTGCATTGGCACTCTGCATCGTGGCCAACGCACTGGCTTGCGCAGCGGCAAGCTTATCACTCTCTCCGACACTCACACCGGGCATACTGCTCGCTCCGACACTCACACCGGGCACCTTGCTCGTCAACCCTATAGCTCGCAACGCACCATTTACCCAATTGGTGGTACTCTCTATAATAGGACGGATAATGTGTTGCCACATCCATTGCATCCTATCTACGACCTTGTTCACGACACCAAGCAACGCCTGTGCGGTGGTGTACACCATATCCCACGCCAATTTGAACAATTCATTCTTGTTCAACAGCTGCACGAACTCGCCAACCAGCTGCCCAACAAATCCCAATACCCGGCCTACAGTTGGCACGATCTGCTGCCATATACCCCACAAGCCGCCTACAAATTGGTTCATCAGGCCTCCCTCTTCGCGTAGCGAGGCAAAGGTCTCCTTCACCGGTGCAAGGGCACTCAGCCAGCCCTGAAGCACGCCCCACACATAGCTCGCACTCTCACGCACGTAGGGTAGGTACGTCTCAACCAAGGGCATCACACTCTCGTTCACGAACTTCATCACATCGGTGGCTATCGGCATCAGGCTCTCTCCAAGCCCTACCATCATCTCTTGCCATTGCCCCATCATCAGCATATATTGGCCCGCAGGTGTCTTGGCGATCGCATCCAGCACCCCGCCAAACTGCCCGCCACTACCGGTCGCATAGTCAAGAGCCTTCCACACCATGTCAGAGCTTATCAAGCCCTTGCTCATCTCCTCATTCAGCTGCGCAGCACTCTTGCCGGTCATCTCGGCAATCGTATTGATGGGGTTCCAGCCGGCAGAGCTCATCTGCAATCGATCCTGGCCTTGCAACTTGCCCGCAGCACTCATCTGGCTCATTGCCAAGCCAAGGCTCTGCATCCTACCCGCATCGCCCATCGCTACATTGCCTATCTGGGCTATCCGCCCTGCTATATCGCCCTTCACGCCAAAGGCCATCATCGTTCTCGCGATATCAAACACCTCTCCACCCAGCATCGTGTCACGCATCAAGGTTCTCAACTGCCCAACTAACGCCTCTCCTTGAGCCCTTCCACCGGCAAGGATATTGTAACTCGCCTGTATCTTCTGGCGCTCAAATGCCGCCTTCATCGCACTGCCTAAACCGTTGCTTACAGCCATCACCGTAGCACCGATGGCAGCTGCACCTGCCACTCCCTTTCCTCCGAGCATCGCCAACACTCCACCACTATTAGGCTTCACATTCGCCGCGCGCTCAAGGCGCTGTGTCAGGCTATCTACGCTTCGGGCAAGGCTCTCAATATGGCGTTGCATATCTCTCGTAGCTCTCGCATTATCCTGAATAGCACGCTGAGTGCTCACAAATCGGCGCAGCATATTACGGCTGGCTGCGTTCACCACTCCATTGCTCTGTTGCACTGTTCGAGCAAACCCCCGCATTGGCGCACTTGCCAGATCTCGCAGACTTATAGAATACTCAACATTTGCCATACTACTTTCTCCTTAATGCCTTTAAAGCCCTTATCGACCTACAATTTAAATCGTCCAAATCCCTCTTCCCACATCTTCAGTGCCACACCGGTTCGGTAATAAAATACCTCATCCGGCCACTGCTCGGCTGCTGCTCCAAAAGTTACCAGCCCAAAGGTTGTCAACCACTCCACAGAGCCACTCTTCGCCTCTCTGCCTCGCATCACAGCTTCGAGGCTCGCCCTTTTTTTATCTCCACAACAGTAGCAAATTGCATCATTGCCGCCATGAAGTAGTCATCATCATCTATCACCTCGGCATCGCCACCCAATGTCAACTCGTTCAGCGCATATCTCGTGGCTTCTGCCATACCTTCGCCGGCCATCAACATTGAGTACTGCGACATCACAGCAGGTGTCATCGGCTTCAACACGATCATCTTACCCTCTACCTCTATTACCGACAAGGGTTTGGGTTCGTACTGGGCTTTCCATTTTTTCAGTTGCTCGCCGAACTTCTCATTAGCCATCTCTTCAAGGCTCTTGACCTCTATAATTTCTCTCGCGTCTGTCATAATTTCGTCTTTTTTTAATTGTTATTTAATCGCTCTTTAAGTAGTGGGAGAGGTGCTATACCTCTCCTTCCTACAACATCGTCTTCACAATGCTCATCGCCTTCCACGACAAGGTGATTTCTCGGTTCTTATCATTTTGGCTTTGCTTGTCCTCCACGCCCTCGAAGGCTATGCCGGTTACGCTGTACATTACTACGGGATCTGCTTTCGACTTTTGAAGCTTCACTACCATACTCACCAACTCATGAGGCACACGAGTGATGCTGTCATATCCTGCTGCCTGCGCCGCTCTATCCAACGCATCGAGCTCGTAGCCGAGTAGCGTAACACTGCCGGTGTAGGTTACATTACCTTCGTTAATATCTACGGGTTCGTTGCCGGCCCCATACACATACTCCTTTTCTATCGAGGTGTTCAACATCCATCCGCGCAATCCTGTTATCGTGCGGTTCAACAGCACAACTTTGCCATGTTGCCACGCACATTCACTGCTTCTTATCTTCAAGTTGGGCATACCTACTCCTCTTCTTTAAGGTTACTTACTAAGTTCAGAGACACGTTGATCCACGTGTTATAGCCCAGCGGCAACACACTGATGTTCACTGTCAAGGTCCTCGTGTTGATCAAGTCTTGCTCTAACGGCACTACGACCTTCACATTACTCACTTGGTCGCCCATCTGGGCACGCAATTGACTCTCGATGATCTTGGCCATCGACTCGGCATCCGCTACATCGATCGTACCATCATCTGCTATCTGCATCGAGGTCTCCACGTAGGGCATATACGCTGCTATCGCTACACGTTGCGCCTTATCTACAACTCTACCATGTGCCAGTATCGAGTAGTCATCGCTCGAGCACATATTATCTACGCCGAAGTACCACCCTTCTTGCCCTTGTCGGCGCATGAAGGTCAAGAAGCCTGCATCGTGCCACTCCTCTACGCGCGATACACCTACTACATCATAGGGGGTATCTTCGCCGCCATAATACACCTCGCTGATGGCCAATGGGCCATAAGTGCCATCGCCCAACTTCACATGCGCAGCTACCTTCGTAGCGCGTCCCAAGGCCACTCCCACAGAGGGCCTACCGTTGTCATAGGCGCTGCCCAACACAATGGCTACATAGCCGTTGCCGGCATTCTTGGGCACATAGCTGATGCCACTCTCTACTTTGCCGGGATCAAGATGTCCGGGCAAGAATACTCGAACAGGATGCCCGGCTGCTTGGCGAGCTTCCAAGATGGGCTTCAAGGCGGTTACGTGGCTCACAACATTATCGCACAAAGCTCCATTTTTCGTGAAGGTGTGTGTTACAGGGCCTTCAACAGCAGCTATTAAGTTCACCTCTGGGTGTAACTCGCACATCTTCTTGATGGCGGCGGGCAAGTCTGTGCTGGTGGCACTGCCATACTCCATATACAGCAACGGGGTTCGGCCGCCCACCTCATTATAAAACTCCTCTACAAATACTTGGTTGCCTGCTGCACTGTCCGAAGGATAATCTTCCGGACCATACAACTTATGCACTCCTGTCAACGTGCCTATCGCTACGATCGCAGGCACCGCATCGGGTACACTCACATTGGCCAACAGGTTATTGTTGCCAATTTTCACTTTTACACCGGGGAATGGCATCACGACTCAATTTTAGGGTTTAACTCCGTTGCCTCTTCGGGCACTTTAGGCTCTTTGGGCGCTATTACATCCGTACGCTTCACTTTCACCACCTCGCCATACGAACGCGCAGCACCTTCATCAATGAATAACTTATCTCCGGCCACATAAACGCACTCCGCTTGATTGGCGGCTTTAAAATACGCTCGGCACTTCTCTCGCATTATCTCATCCATCTTACATATAATATTAAAGTTAACACTATCGCTACTACTCCCACCACTGCCCACATCGGCACACCGCTGCTGTCGTGATGGTGCTCTTCACTCCTATTCTCTCTCACTTCTGTTGTCTCTTCGTGTATCTGTACGACAACTTCTCTCTCCGGCACTGTCGCATCTACTACCAACTGATAATCTCCGGCTTCGGCACGCTCTACTCGAGCACTCAAGTTCACGCCATTCCCGACACTCTCTACACTCCCTATCGACAACTTGCCATCGATTACCGACACATCGGCAATCATCCGGGCTTCTCCGCCGGGTACCGTTACAAGGGTGTCGATACGGCGCTCAAAGGTGTGTGTATCTACCTGCTGCATCACCTCTCTACTGCTGCGACAACTCACAAGGAGTAGCGTTACAACGGTGGCTATGGCGCACCATCGCGCCATAGCTCCCACCGTCTTAACACACATTACAACAGACATGAATTATCTCTTTTATGATGCCGAAGCTTGTACAATGGCAACCAATCCTGCCCAGTCGGCTCGGCGACAACGGCCACCCATCTTCACAAGGGCGCTGATTACATCGCCATAATACAATGGATCGTCGGCGTTGCGGAACAACTTGGTCTCACCCAATGCTTTCGCTACACTGTTCTTTTGCCAACACAATGCGCCTACATTGTCACTGGCGGCAAAGGCTTCGCCGGGCAACTTGGGTACACCTGCCGAGGTGAACACCAACACGCGTGAACGTTCGAGAATCTTGAAACCGCACAACATACAGATTACGCCATTGGCGAGGTCGGCTGATTGTTGGAAAGCGGCCATTTGGTTGCCCGACAACGAGGTGATGAGTTGTTGCAATTGGTAGCTCTCGAGGCAGGCGTAGCGGTCTGTCAAGGGTACATTTTGCTTGTTCATCAAGGCTTGCGCATTTTGCAAATCGGCATAGGTGAAGGCTTTGCGGCTGCCGGTTTGGCCGGCTTCTTTCACAGGGGTGCTGGATCCGGTGGTGCTAATGATATGGGTAGAGGGGATATTCACTGCACCCATCTGACCATTGTATCCGGTCACCCAGTTGTAGAACATATTATCGCCTACCGTATCGGCAAGGGTGGCTACATGATCACCCAGCACACTATCCAACTTGTTGTAGCTGGTTTCATTTTGCTCGTGCCAGGGTACGTGAGTGGGATCGGTAGAGTAGACATCGAGGGGGTAAACAACCATCGAGTCGTCTCGCAACGCAGCACTGGCGGGGAAGCTCTTGCGGTTCTTCACTACCGAGGGCGAGGCACCTGCATTGGGTATGTGGACAACTGCTCCGCCGAGTACTTGGGCACTCTCATCTGTGGCGTACGCCAAGTGGGGGTTTACCACTCGCAACTTCTCTACAATATAGTTGCGAAAAATGTGTTGGGGTATCTTCGATACACTGTTGTTCATTTCAGCCATTGATCTGCTCCTCCTCGAGCTTCTTGTAATAGTTAGGGTATTTGTTTTTGATGGTCTCCAACTCGCCGCTTACAAAGAGCTCTTGATAGCTCTTGCTGGCAAGCTCCGCAGGTACTTGTTCTTCGCCTGTCAGATCTTTCACTTGCACTTGCTTCGGCATCGTGGCAACAAGCTCGGCCAACGCATCCGGTTTACCGGCATAGTGTTTCTTCAAATGCTCGGCCATCGCCGGGTACATCTTGCCATCTTTCAACGCCTCGGTCACAATGGCTTCTACTCGCTCTTGCGCATGCTGTGATACCAAGTCGTTATACTTCTTCTCGGCTTCATCAGCTCGCTTGGCTCGCTCTCTCAGCGATTGCAGTGCGGCACTTACCTGCTCGGCAGTTGCATCTGCCGATAGGTTCAATACGGCATAATCTGCCGTACTCAAGGGTTTTACTTCACTCATATTTCTCTTAATAAAAAGGTTGTCATCTCTCCTGTCGCTCAAGTCCATCAACACATTCTTGTTCTCGTCATACAACTTGGCGAGGGCGTGGTGGTTGCCGGGTATATCTACTATACTTATCTCGCGGCAATACCACTTGGTTACGGTAGGTCCGGTTTGACCTGCTAACTTCATTTCGGGCTCATCGCTCCACTCAAGGGCTACAATATGCCCTACGCTGGCTCCTACATAGAAGCCTTCTTCAATCTCTTGTAATAGCTTCGGGAAGCTCACATCATTAACCACAGGGGTGGCGAATATCTTGTCACCCTCTACCCGCAGGTCTTCCCACTTCACTGCTACACCTTCATCTCTGTCGTGCATCAAGAAGCCTATCTTGGGCTCATAACGCTCGGGCAAGAAGCCGCTCGACAACAACCTGTAGCCGTAGCAGTTCACACTGTCATCGCTAACACAAAATTGGGTACTTAACTTTTTCATCTTCGCTCGTTTCTTTTGCAAATTTGCACCCTAATTCGCTGTTTCACAATTAGAAGTGTACGCCGTATGTACATACTTTATTTTTCTGCGCACACACCCGATATTTGTATCAGATTTAACGAATTTGCTATGACCAAAATCAACAACAACCGCGAGATCGGCAAGGCACTCTTCCTTTCCGGGTACTCGCAGAGAGACATCGCCGCACGCATCGGCGTATCTGAAAATACCGTTGGCCGCTGGGCACGAGATGGCCACTGGGACGACCTCCGCGAAGCGCAACGCACTTCTAAGCCTTCGGTACTCAAAGACCTATACGCCGAGCTGGCGGAGATGAACCGCGTCATCCAAGCCCGAGAGGACGGCAAGCGGTTCGCTACAAAAGACGAGGCACTGACGCGCTCTCGCCTCGTTAAAAACATCGCGGACCTCGAGCAACGATACTCACTGGGCAATGCAGTGGATATGGGTAGAGACTTCTGCACCTTCGTGGGCACTACCGACTATACTCTGGCACGCCAGGTATTGGAGCACTGGGACGCTTTTATCAATGAATTAATAAAGAGACAGCAGGATGGCAACATCGACTGACAAACAATACATCGACCGCTGGTCAGCTTTCAAGGCCTCGTTCGAGCGCTCTACACCGGTCGATACTTCGGAGACCAAAGCCGAGCAACGCAAGCGCATCGCCCGGATAGAGAAAAACCCGGAGGAGTGGTTCCGATACTATTTCCCCAACTACTATTCGTCCGAACCGGCTGCCTTCCATAAGGCCGCCACGAGGCGCATCATGCAGCATGATGAATGGTTCGAGGTGCGGGCTTGGTCGCGCGAGCTGGCGAAGTCGGCACGTGCTATGATGGAGTTCATCTACCTCGGTGTGCTGGGCAAGATTAAGTGTACTATCCTCGTGTCGGCTACTGCTGATGCGGCCTGCGACCTCCTCATGCCTTGGCGGGCGTGCCTCGAATCGAACCAACGTCTCATCAACGACTACGGCGCACAGCAAGGTACGAAGGCCTGGCAGGCCGACAAGTTCATCACCGCCGGTGGTTGGTTCGTCAAGGCGATTGGTTGGGGGCAACCCCCTCGTGGTAAGCGTAACGAGAATTTTCGCCCGGATAGCTTCGTGATTGACGATATCGATACGGACGAGGAGTGTCGCAATGAGGATATCCAAACGAACAAGATTCGTTGGATCGAGCAAGCGCTGCTTCCGGCTCGCTCTATCTCTACACCTACGCGCATCCTTGTCAATGGCAATATCATCCACAACAACTGCTGTGTGCTCAAGCTGGCCGAACGGGCGGATAAGTTCGAGGTGATAAACATCCGCGACAATGAGGGCAAGTCTTCTTGGCCGACAAAAAACACCGAGGAGCACATCGACCGCGTGCTCTCGCTCATCTCATACGAGTCACAACAAAAGGAGTACTTCAACAATCCTATGGATGGCACCGATGCTTTCCGAGATCTTATCTTTGATGCCGTTCCTCGCCTCGACAAGGTGGATGATATCTTGATATATGCGGACCCTGCCACATCTAATCGCGACACAACTTCAGGTTCGCTCAAAGCTATCGGCATCATTGCCCGCCGAGGATTCGACTTCTTCATCGTCCGCTGCCGAGTGGATACGATGAGTACGACAACATTCATCAACACACTCTTCGACCTATACACATATGTGCGAGACAAAAAGGTGACGGATTGCAATGTCTATATCGAGAACAACTCGCTTCAGAACCCATTCTACGAGCAAGTGCTATATCCGCAGATATGCGAACAGTCATCTTCTCGAGGCATCTTCCTCCCGGTCATCGGCGATGCCCGAGATAAGAAGGATAAATATACCCGTATCGAGGGTACATTGGAGCCGCTCCATCGCTCGCGACACCTCATCTTCAACAAGGCGGAGCACGACAACCCTGATATGATGCGCCTCGTGGCTCAATTCCGCAACTTCTCGCGGAAGCAACGCCGTATGGACGGACCTGACATGGTGGAGGGTGGTGTATTTCTCCTCCGAGAACGAGCAGCTGCTGCGCAAGGGGAGATAATGTCATTCGCTCGAAACAACAACAAACGATTTTAATGCCTATATATATGTTAGTTACTATTCAAGAATTGGCGGCAACAAGCCTTTATCCCGAGATTATTACAGCTATTACGCGTGATGATCCGCAAGCAGCGGAGCTCCAAATCCTATCAGCCGAAGAACTATGCAAATCACACCTATTTAAATACGATTTAAACGCCGTTTTCGGTACGCCCGACACGCCGCCTACTCATCCTTCCGAGTTGATAAAAAAACTGGTGAAGATCATTGCCTCTTACTACCTCGTGCGTATGGCTTCGCCGAATGTCAACATCGACCTCTACCGCCTCGATTACCAAGATGCGATGAAGATGCTGGAGGACATCCGCGATGGGCGTAACAACCCCAATCTGCCCTATGCGACCGATAACCCGGATACACCACAAGATGAGGCTGGCGATAGCGTCTTCTACTCTTCGAACCCTAAACAACAACAATTCTTCTAACATATGGCGAACATCATTACTTCTATCGAAGATGCCTACAACACCTATTTCGGTGGTGGATATGTCATCCCGGAACCGGCTCAACGACCGCGAAAGGAGACGTTCTTGGGCACGCCTCTCTCGGCAGAGCTGCTCGGGCGTGAGGTGCTGCTGCCGGTGACGCTGTGGGTAGATGATACTTACTATATCGACATTGCTTGCGCTACCGTCCGAGTATCTACACAACGTACGGTGATTCGCACACCGCTGGCGGAGCGCCTTGGTACGGTAAAGGAACTTTACGGCCAAGATGATTACAAGTTCACCATCAAGGGTGTGCTTATCGACCGCTGGGGGAACCTACCCGAGGAGAAGATTATGCTGCTCAAGCGCATCTTCGAGATGCGGCGACCGGTCGAACTCCGCAATGCTTTTACTGACCTCTTCCTGGAGGACAGTAAGCGGGTGGCACTACTATCGCTCGAGTTTCCCGAGATAGAAGGGAAATCGCTCCGCATGCGCTCGTTTGTGCTTCAGGCCGAAAGTGACTATATAACTAACTTATATACATAACCATGAACGATATCCTATTAGACGACAACTACGACATTCGCATTGTCAATGGAGACCTGGACATCGGACTATCAGATAGTCAACAGGCTCAACTGCTGCTGCAATCTTCTCCCGGGGAGTGGACGGAGAACCCTACTCATGGCGTGGGTATCACTCAATACCTCGAGCACCACGATCAGGGACAACTGGCGCGACGCATTCAAACAGAGCTTACCGCCGACGGCATGCGGGTAAATAAAATCAATATCAACAAATCTAATATCAACATAGATGCTGCCTATGAAGACGATTAAAACACTCGAAGGACAGAGCTACAGCGATATAGCTCTTATCGCTACGGGTATCGCCGACAACGCTACGCCTATTGCATTGGCTAATGGCGCTTCGCCAACTGACGATATTCCTCCGGGTACTATACTGCTTATTCCGGAGAACCTTCCCGCCGATGTGCGCACGACGAATTTCTTTCGCTCCTATGCACGCCCGGCAACGGATGCCCGAATACTGCCGAACGGCCTTCGAGCGGTATATGGCACCATCGGCAATATGACAATCGGACAAAATTTCATTATTGGAAACTAAAAAAAATCTAATTATGAGCAAGAAGACAAGAAAACCTATACCCGCCGTTGCGAAACAACCGGGCATCGTAATTAACGACTTTACGCAGGTGGCACCTGACCGGTCACGCAAAGATATCAAGGCACTCCGACAAGCCATCGAAGCGGCCGAAACGCCTATTATGCCCAACCGGGCTGACCTATACGACCTATACCACGACAACATCACCATTGATGGCCACTTGGCGGGTATCCTCGATAAGCGCCGCGATACGGTGCGAAACAAGGCATTGCAATTCGTCAACGCCGAAGGACGTGTGGTCGATGAGATGACTGCACTCATCGACTCGGAGGAGTTCTACCGCCTCTGCGGTCTCATCATCGACTCGGTGTTCTGGGGCATCTCCGGTGTGCAATTCATTGCGGGTGACAAATTCGACTTCGTGGAGATTCCGCGCAAGCACATCCTCGCTGAGCGAGGCGAAATCTGCCGCAATATATACGACTGCCACGGCGTGCCGATTGCCGATATTCCGGGCGCTTGGCTCATCGGACAGCCTCACGACCTCGGCCGTCTGCTTACCTGTATGCTCTATGCCATCTACAAGAGGGGTGGCCTCGGCGACCTGGCACAGTATGTCGAGATATTCGGCCAACCGGTGCGCATCATCCACTACGATGCCTACGACACCAAGACACGTGATGAGCTGCGTAAGATGGCTCAACAGGCGGGTTCGTCATTAGTGATGATGATACCGAAACAGGCACAATTCGAGATGCTGGATGGTAAATCCTCCAATGGCAATGGCGAACTCCAACGCACTTTTATCAGTACGTGCAACGAGGAAATGTCTATTGCTATTCTGGGCAATAGCGAGACAACAACATCTTCTTCTTCCTCCGGATACGCGCAGGCCAAGGAGCACGGCAAGCAACAACAGGAGATAATCAAGGCGGATATGAAGCTGTTGCTCAATACGCTCAACTCTGATTACTTCCTGGGCATCCTTGCCCTATACGGCTACCCCGTAGAGGGTGGACATTTCTCCTTCGAGCAAGAGGTAGACTTAACCGCTCTCACCCAGCGCATCAATATCGACATACAGTTGGCGGATCGCATCCCCATCGATGACGACTACTGGTATAATACATACGGCATTCCCAAGCCCGACAACTACGACGAACTCAAGGCACAACTCGAGGAGCAGAAACAGGCTGCATTGGAGGCGCTTCGTCGCTCATCGGGCGTGAGCAACGACCATTCGGAAGACGAAACACAACAAGAGCAGCAGGAGAATGCTCAACAACGCAAGGAGAACAACCGCACTCGCAATGCGGCGAATAAAGCCAAGAACCTCGCCGATATGCTGCAAGGTTTTTTCGGCATTGCCCCTCAAGAAGGGGCATAGACACTGCCCTACACAACACCCTCGATGAAGCCTACGGCCTTAATACCCCTGAGGGCTTGACGCCATTGGCACAAGAGGATGTAACTATTGATCCTGCCGTCATCGCAGGGGTACTCACCCGCATCTACCATGGTCGCTATGGCAAGTCCGGAGACAAGGGTATCGACAGCCGACTCTTCTCAGCTACTCACGAGGTCTTTAACCTCGCTACGGCTTCGGGTATCGCCGAGGCGGTAAACCGTGGCGTGCCTGCTCCTTCTGCTGGGTTCTTGGAACTGCTCGACCGCAACAACGCTATCTTCTCTGCTTTCCGCACACACCGTATGCAGAAGGATGTTGCATCCTTGTTGCTCGATGACAAGGGTAAGATCAAGAAGTTTGCCGATTTTAAACGCGATGTCACCCCCGTTATTGGCAAGTACAATGGCGCTTGGCTGCGCACTGAATACGCCACTGCCGTTCAACGATCTCGCTTGGCAACGAAGTGGCAACAGTTCGTTGACGAATTGGATGTATTCCCCAACCTGGAGTGGGTACAATCGACTGCCTTGCATCCGGGCGAGGACCACCGCATATTTTGGTACACCGTCCGTCCGGTCAACGATCCTTTCTGGTCACATCACCGCCCGGGCGACCGATGGAACTGCCAATGCGACCTGCGTCAAACCGACCTGCCGCCAACGGATATTCCTACTATACCCATCGGCGATGCTGCTAATTCGCCCGCACCGGGACTTGACAACAATCCCGGTACCGATGGTATCATCTTCAACGATAACCACCCTTACTTCCCCAAAAACTGCACCACCTGCCCATTTGCCAATATGGGCAAGAAGCTGATAGCACTTGCTGGAATAACCAACAATAATTGCCACGCATGCCAAAGCGCTGCAAACGCAATCAACCAATCAGTTGATACACTTAACGCGCAACGAGAAGCGGCGAAAGAAGCTTATAAAAGAATTAAGCAAGAAATAATTAATGACTTTGGACTTTCTGCGACCTTTGCAATAGCGAAAGAAAATGACAATTGCACTGGTATATTGAAGTTGTCAAAAGACTCGGTAAAAAGCATTCTAAAAGCATATAAGCATTCAAGAACGATTGAAAGTAAAGAAGCTTTTTTATTCGCATTGAGAAATCCCAACATACTATCCTATGAGCATAGTGAAGAACTTGGAGCTGGAAAAGATATGAACAACGAGGAAGACCGCTTGAACATACAAATGAAACAGCAACGTGGCGTTGTCAGATACAACATCTATACATTCACCTACAATGGTAAGATGTGGGCTTTAGGAGTAGAATATATTAAAAAAGGCAGTAGAGAGTTTGAACAACCGTATTTTATTTCCGAAAGACATGAATAAAAAAACTCGATAGGTCTTATGGGTGCTAATGGACCCGCCTACCGAGTTTTCGACACCTGTTTTCACAAGTATCTATGCAAAGATAACACGTCGACTTTTAAATCACCAAACTTTTAACCAACTTTTTTATTTATTAACCCCTAAATCTTTTTATTATGTTTACTTTCGACAACATCTTTCACCTATTCAACAAATCCCGATCTCCTCGCAGGATGAGCCGTTATGCCGCGCTCCACCGTGGTTATCGACCGCCCATCGTAGTGAAGCCTCCCAAGCCTTTGCGCCAATTTACCGTCAAAGGCCACACCATTATGGCCTTCTCGCGCAAGGATGCAATTAAACGTCTCCATCACAAAAATCTTATCTAACTATGTTCTATATGAAATGTACCATCTCCATCAACTCAGTGGAGAACAACGAACCAATAATCCGCTCTATCAAGCCATCGGCAGTCTCCATCAAGCACTCTGTCAAGGACCTTGTCGATACGGCGGAGATTACCCTGCCACTTACGCCGTACCTCCGCCAAGACAACACCGATGGCACGCTCATCCAAGAGCGGGGCATCATATTCAACCCGGGCGACCGTGTCACAATCCGCATGGGATATGATGACGACATCACCCAACGATTCGAGGGATTCATTACCCGCATATCCAACACCGTGCCTATGACATTGTACTGCGAAGGGTATGCCTCACAACTGCGCAATATTATTTTCAACAAGTCATACGCATCGACAACACTCAAGCAGCTGCTGACGGACTTATGCGCAGGCACCGATATCACCACATCCCCCTATACGGTGGATGTGCCGCTATCCAATGTATTCTTCAAGAACGCTTCCGGACTCAAGGTGCTCGAATGGGTCCAAAAGGAACTCCTCTGCCGAGTATGGTTCGACGGCCGGCAACTATACGCTGGGGCTTCGCTATATGCCTTGCCCAAGCCATCAGTGACTTTCCGTCTCGGATATAATACGGTTAAGGACTCGGAATTGCAAAAAAAATCGGACAAGGAGCACGTCCAACTCTCTATCATCGAGAGACAACCTACAGGCGCTACCAAGAAGGTCAAGGATATATCCCGGAAGTACTCTGCTACCAAGGAACTCAAGATTCGTCCGGGATTGCCGGAGGGGTTTAAAAACAGCCTGGTTCGAGAACTCCAGCAACTGGCCGACAACCAAGGATACGAGGGGAAAATAACGACTTTCCTTATTCCTTATGTCGATAAGGCCTATACGGTGGTTGTCGAGGACCGGCGATACCCCGAGCGGGCAGGGCGATACTTCGCTGAGTCTGTCGATACCTCTTTCTCGCCATCGGGCGGTCGTCAAACCATTAATCTTATATATTATGGCAAATAATTACGATACTATACGCAATATGCTCATGGCAGCTATCGATGTGCCTGCTGTACTCTCGGGCAAGGTGCTCGATGTGGATACCGAGTCTCGTACTTGCAACATCGACATCGACGGAACTACACTTCCTGGTGTATTGCTACAACCCATACTCGACAACACCACGGGCCTTGTCATATTCCCTAAGGTGGGTAGTCAAGCACTATGCCTCTACAATGCAGAGTGGGATGGATGGGTGTTGCTCCAAGCGTCCGACATCGAGCGCGTACAGCTCAATATCGGCGATACATCCATCGAAATTTCGGCCGATGGCGTACTATTCAATGGTGGCAATAACGGAGGCCTCGTCAATGTCAAAACGCTCAAGACGGCGTTCAAAGCGGTGGTGGCCGACATTGCTACCATTGCTGCGGCAGTCAGGAGCCTCGGACCACAATTTGTAACCACCAGCTATGCCCTCGATGATACCCCCATCGAAGATACTAAGGTCCAACATTAACCATAGTTTATAGCCATTAAAGCCCCTTCAGGCTCTATTTATCACCCCATGACACCCGAACAATTCGAACAAGAACTGCAACGTAACGAGCGTGAGTTAGACCACGCATTGGAACGTATCATCCCACTCAAAATGTCAGAAGCGATGGAGGCGTTCGCCAAAGAGAACTTCCGTCAAGGTGGATTCGAGGACAACGGCCTCACGCCCTGGCGCACAACCTTACGCCAGCAATTCGGAAGAGGAGAGGACGCCTTGCGCACACCTCTACTATCTCGCGAGAAAAACTTGATGAACGCTGTGCAACACCGCTATACACCTTACAAGGCTACTGTGTTCAACGACCTCGAGTATGCCGATATTCACAATGAAGGTGGACGTATCCAAGTGACCGAGCGTATGCGCAAGTTTTTCTGGATAAAATACGACGAGACAAAATCCGAGATGTACAAGTGGCTTGCTTTGAAGCCTATCGGCTCGTTCATCACGATTCCACAGCGCCAATTCATCGGCAACTCGGCAACACTCAATGCTACCATCGAAGGTATCATCGAGTCCGAAATAACCAAGATTCTCAAGATATAATTAACCACCCTTTAAATACCTATTAATTATGCACAACAACAACCTCCAATCGCTCTTCGCCCATCTGTTCATCGACTTGCAAGAGCACATCAAGAAAACCCTCCCTGCAATCCGATGGTGCGATGGATGGTGGGGCCAAGAACAACTCAACTATCGCCCGGCAGTGGCGTTCCCGGCACTCCTCATCGACTTCCCCTCGGCGCAATTCTCGGCCGAAGCGCAAGACTCGCTATTCGGCGTGGCGACAATCTCCCTACGAATGCTCTGCGCACCCTTCTCCTCTTCGGCGGCAACAGCACCGGAAAAGGTGCGAGCCGAGGCGCTGGAACACTTCGAGCTGGAGCATGATATCATCGCAGCGCTTCATGGCTGGGCTCCCGCCGGCAATTACTGCCAGTCGCTCACACTCACAGGGCTATCCACCGATACTCGCAACCCGGAGCTGCGCATTCGTACCCTTACCTTCACCACTGCCTACGAGCTGGATGTTGTATAACTCTTCCCCTATACGACAAGAGGCACGCCCACCGGCGTGCCTCTTCTCATTATCTCTTCTCACATATCCTTACATCTATCTCATAATCTCCATATGAGTTCAACGATCCGATGGATGTTTCAACGCACTTCACCACTCTATCTAAATTACCCTTCAGATAATCTCTTCGACCAACTACATTACCTTCGTAATCGCCCAGCGATAACTTCAACTGGACAAAGGCAATGCCTTCATTTTTCAGAACGGTTGTTCGCTGAACAATACAACTATCCTCTATATTGTCTATCCATCTCTCATCAGAGAAGAACTCTTGCATCGTAATGCCCAATGCCTTCGCCACGCGGCGTAAAAGCGACAGAGTGGGGTTGCCCCGCATGGCTACCCCTAAGTTCTGTGAGGTCATCCCTACCGCCTCGGCTACATCTTTCAGCTTCAACCCTCGTTCTTGACACAATAGCTTAATATCTTTCATTCTTCATCCTCCTCTTCATCCTCTTCTTCGCGATCGCAGATAACACCTATCTCATAATTTTTGGTATCGTGGCGCCAAGACATCGACTTGGCATTAATAGTTTCATAGTATCTACCTTCGCAAGTTATGACTACTTGATTCTCATCCATCGCTTTAATTTCCTCATAAATCTCACGCATATCACCAAGAAATGATTGCAACTCCTCAATGTCGTCATAATCTCCTAATCGAGGTTTTACCTCCTCCTCATAGAAGCTGTCCTTGTCCGAAGCATAGTAATTGTAGTAGTTGTCACCGTAGTTGTCAGAGGTTATCTCCATAGCGCCATAGGTTCTGCCATTATCTCTTACCCACAACTGCCATCCATCGCGTTTTTCAAATGTTGTTATGCGCAAACCATATTCATTAGCAAGAGCTTCTGCTTCATCAAATATAGAGAAGCCGATTATGGCTCTCTTGAGATTGCGAGGGTAGCCGCCTCTATCTGTTGTTGTCTCAATAATGTCCAAACCATTTTCGTATGCTACTTCGTCAATATCAAATTTCTTCATAACAATATATTTTTAAGGTTACACTTTGTGTTTCTTTGTTGATGCAAATGTATGATATATCAAACAAAATACCAAATATTTTTCAAAAAAAATAATCGAAAAACAAAACTTTTTTTTCGCACGCACAAAAATACATATGATATGTACAACAAGAGGCACGCCACATCGGCGTGCCTCTCTCTCATTCTTCCCATATCTCCAGCTTCGTCTGCCGGCGCTCTATCTCAGCAAGCTGCTCGGCGGTAGGCTTGGGCCTTCTCTCGTTCACATAGAAGTTATTACGATGCAAAATAGCCTGAAAGCCCACATACGACAAGCCCAGTTCAGGACGCACCTTTGTGCGCCAAACCCACTTCAGGCATCTGTCTTGTCTACCGGGCTCATAGTGCTGGCGCACCAACTCCAACACTCGTTCCGCTCTTTTTATGGTACTTTCAAATGGCATATTTTACTTTTTAAAAATCAATCCCGGATAGGGTTCTTCTATAATTCTAACTTCTGTTCTGTACTCTATTCTACCACTTCCTTGACACTGTGGGCACACTTCTCGCTCGGGTTTATTCTGCATCTTGGCTTCGTGCTCTTCTCGCTGCAAGAGGCCTACTCCTTTACATCCGGGGCATATTTTTACTCCCCTGTAGTATTTCATTCTTTCCATACATTATATATATATTAGCAATCGGTCATACTCAGCGGCACACTCTGCCACTTACCGTCGTCGTCCTTGTACTGTGCCCGGATGTAGTTGGCAGTACGCTGGGGTTGATAACTCTCCTCAATAATCCTTACACCATCCAAGAACTCGGTATTGCCGCTGTCTTCTGCCATCTTCCGCAGCTGCAACACTCTGCTGGCCTTGATGGTGCCGTTCTGGTCTCGCGCCAACAAGCGCAATACAGCGTTAACCAGCGCCTTGCTGTCGTCGTCTTTGGCCAGGCTCTCTATGTACTTCTGTACCTTGGCAATACCCTCATTCACAGTGTCTCGGTAGTCGTCTCGCATATAATAGCCTACGATGATACGCTTATCTCCGGCACTGTTCGTGAAGGTGTGGCTGAACTGATCGGAGCTGACACCGTACACCTCGGCTTTCATTGCAATGGCCTTTTGAAACTCCTCCAAGATGTTCTTCTTCTTCTCCATGATGCCGTTGCTCATCTCCAACAAGATGGGGAAAGACAACTCTATCACATCATCTACCAATTCACAATAGGCCTCTCGTGCCTCCTTCACGCGTTGTGCTTCACGTTTTTTTTCCTCGGCTGCTTGCCAAGCTTTAAATTGTGCCAACTCGTCAGCACTCATCTCTACACTTCTCTTTTCGTCCATTTTTCTTTGCTTTTAAATGTTGTTTAACTCTCTTTTCTGTTCTCTTCTTCTCCTTCTCGAAGGCCTTCGTTACAAGGCCGTCTATCTCATCACATAGGTCGCCGAAGCTCTCACTGTACTCTCGGTTGCCTACGGCATCTACGATACCTCTGATGTTGCCGGCGAGCATCTTCAACGCTTGGGTTTGTACCACTAAGGGCAAGGTGACGTACGCATCATAGCGTCTCAGCAAGGCTTGCAGATCGGTGGCAGCACTCTCCACAATATCACTCAAGATACACACCTTACGCAGCAACCTGTTGCTCTCTTCGTGATCTTCCTCATTCATCTGCGAGGTGATCTGCGAACAGGGTATCTCCTCCTTGATGGCGATCAACCGGTTGTGCTCGTTCATCAGCTGGTTCAACTCTCCCCAGCGGTTTTGCTCGATGAACTTCTGGGCTAATTTTTCGTGCCTACTTTGTGTAACAGGGTTTAACTTCAACATCATTCTCCTCCTCTCTGCATTTTGGCTCTGATGGCCCGTAGTTTTTTCAACAACTCCTCAAGTTCATTCAACTTCAACCAACCGAAGGGCTTACCTGCGATTCGTGGGTTATAACAATAGGCGTTGACGGCATTCCAATCTGCTGTATCGACACCTATCAACTGCATCTGATGCAGCACCTTGCTTCGCATCTGTCGCAACTCGGCCTGATACCCATCTCGGCGTTCCAAGGCAGTACACATGGTGTGATACTCCTTCTCTGACATCTCGTGCAACGAGGTGGTGCGATTGTTGGTGTATTGCCACACGAGCGCCTCTTTCACTTCGTCATTGAAGCCCTCTATGTGTCTTGCGAGGGCGTAAAATCTTGCATAACTCATATACTTTTCTCCTTTCTATAGGTCTCCTACGGCCATCTTCGCCAAGGCATCTTCGCTCATCACGCGATGGCCATACGCTGGTTCTTCATCTACATACTCACTCACTTCTACCTCCTCTGCCTCTTCTCTCGCAATCTCCATTCGCATACGCTCTTCACTATCTTGCACCAAGACGGGGGTAACCGCCCGATCCTTTACATACTCCACAAAGGCATCTCTACGCTTGAGCTGCTCGTTCATCGCGCGCCAGTCATCTCCGGTGCGCTCGCATACGGCCTCTTGGAAGGAGGTAATAGGCTTCAACGTGTCGATGTATCGGTTGCCTTGATAGATATACACTTCATTGGGCATCGATCCGTCGGCCTCGGGCATCCAATAGGCATCTACGTGCTTGCTGGACAACTTCTCCAACACTGCCGGACTGCTGATTGCCCAATCCATATAGTTGATGCGGCAATAGTCGTTTCGCCGTATCGAGGTGCTGCGCTTCTCGCCTACATAGTAGGCAAATACTTCGGGCTTCAACTCGGTGAGGTTGGGGTTGAGCTGACTCAAGAACACCTGCATCTTCGTCATGCCCGGGTACTTTTTCTGGTTGGCATGGGGTAGGTTATTCCATATCTCGATGACTTGCTTGTCGTCGGCAATGAGTTCATCCCAGCTGTAGTACTCTTTCTCTTCATAGGTGTTATTCCACTCGTCACTCTGCTTTTTGCGCTCCACAACATAGGCTTCTAACTTCGAGTAAAACCTACCGATACCGTCTTGATATCGATGCTCTACTTGTATCTTCTTGCCTCTGTTGAAGTGCTCGGCACTCTTCTCCTGCGAGTTCTGCGGGGCGCAAAATCGCACGAAGGGGAATACCTCACCGGTTTTCAAGAAGCCTTCTCTCCATTGACTCATAAGGTGATTCTCTACCTCTACTTGCATCGGCATTCCGATGCCCATTCTACGCAGGTTGCGGAAGAAATCCCGGAACATCTCTACGACCAACTCTATATCTTTGCTCCGGCTGTAGGCTGCACCCAAGCACACACCACTGCACACATCGTAGGCGTAGTAGGCTTTCGGGCGCTGCTTGGTGCTGCGCTCTTTGCGCGGCAAATCTCGGTCGTCAAAGGTCACCTTGCTCATCGAGTACTCGGGACGCTTCCTATGCAGGTGGGGCATAGTATTGTGGTAGAAGGTCATCCAGCTCTCTCGGGTGGCCTTGATCAGCACCTCATTGCCCGGACGACTCAAGAATCTATCAATGGCTCGCTTCGACAACTCCAGTGGTTCGCCCTTGCTATCTACATACGCCTTGCAATCAAAGACTTCTCCGGTGGCTGGATCGACAACTTCCAGTTCTCCTCTTACGAAGGCGTTGTAGTCGTCATATATCTGCTCGACAAAGGGGTTATTACTCCTTGCTGTGAGTTGCAGCAACAACAACCCTACCTTGTCATCGATTTTCTTGGTGTTGCTATTGCCGAGCTTACCACTTAACAGGGCTGCGTAGCCTTCTCGCTTGTACGCTGTCACCTTTTCGCGCAGTCTCGAGGGGGTGTCTGGCAGGGTGTGGCCGTATCGTTCCTTGTAGTAGGCGCTTGCTTTCATCGCCTCTCGCCATCCGGCGGGTGTCTCGGCACTGGCGCTTCGTGCCAAGTTCAGGCTGTTCATATAGCGCAGTATCGATCCGGCAGCACTGGCGTTGTCCGATAGCTCTCTTATCTTCTCGGGCTTCAGCGGATTGCCTACGGGCGATACATACTCGGTGAAATACGATGCGGCGGCCTGGTCGTATGACCAATACTTTTCGTACATAACTACCATAGCGGCTTCTCTCTCTATCTCTCCATACTTCATCACGACAGATTGGCGGTATTTATCCGGCAAGCTCTTGACGGATACCCACGTCTCGTTACCTCTTCCGTTGCCCGACACGACAACATCTATCTCGCCTCGGCTGACAAGGTAACGGTATCCTCGCTCGCTCATAATAGGGCTTTCCCCTTTTACAAGCTCTGCTACGCTGACACACAACTCTCCTTCGTGATATTGCATGATGACAACAACTACTCAGTTATTAATAATCGCACTCTGTGTCCTCAAAATTGATGGTAATGCGCTGCTCCAACTCGGGCACATGGGCGTTCAAATAGGCCATCAGGGCTTTCAGTGTCTTCGCACTGGCGTACAAGGTGTTGTTCACATATGCCTCCCATTCGCCGAGGCTGTTGATAATTTCTATCATAATTGCTTTTGTTTAATGATTTATAATCCTTTACCTAAGTTTACATATCCCTCTTGCCATATCACATACTCTTTGCCGGCCTCGGGGGTGAATCGGCCTAAACACTTGGCGGCGTAGCCTTTCACATAGATCTTCACATCGCAGTCGTACTTGGCTTTTCGAGCGCTGTTGCCCATCGGCTCGCCTCGCTCTTCTCTGCTCACCCATATCATCGTCTTCCGGGGGAATTTCTTGCAGAGCAACCGGTATTCCTCGTATGTGAAATCCATCGTCTGCCAACTGTCGAAGATATAGATAGATGCACTTCTCGGCTTGCTCATCACGGCTATGAGGTCGGCCAAACTGGTCTCATCGACCACGACAAATCGGTGTCCACACTTGTGCATCTCGTGCCGGTCAAGGCGCATCTGCAACGATTTGGCACCTAAACCTTCTTCATCGGCTACATACAGCACTTTGCCAAATTGTGTCATGTATTTGGCAAGCTGCATCACGAAGCTGCTCTTGCCGCTGGCGCTGGGGCCCCATACCATCCATTTACTGCCGACTTCGGGCGATCCGAAATTTTCTAACCATTCGCCATTGAACTGATACGACTTGGGGCGATAGTTCATAATGGCTCTTACACTTCTCTGTCTCATAAGGCTACTTTTCTATAGGAGTTTCTTAATGATCGCAAACTGCCGGCGGCTTTGGCTTCGACTTTCCTGCGCTCTTCGCCGGCGAAGTTCAGGCTCGCTACGGCAGCGACTTGTTGTCGCTTGAACTCATCTACCGAGGCGGCCAACTCTCTGTTGTTCGTGAGGTTCAAAAACTCTCCACCCATGCGGCTGAACATCTCTGCAAAGCCCAATCGCTCACAGCGAATACTGCGCTCGTACAGGCTTCTGAATCCATCCGCCCCCATAAAGTACCATGCACAGGCATCGCCGGTTTCGTTCATCAACCCTTTCAACTCTCGCAGGGCATCCATCGAGATGTCACCGGCTTCGTCAAGGATTACCAATGGATCTTTCAATGTCTTCAAGGCTTCTACCATATTGTCACGCACTTTATAGAAGGCTCCTTCGGCTTCAATGCCGAGTTGTCGGGCGATACGGCGGATAAGCCGGTTCCGGGTTCTGTACACGCTGCAATCGATCAAGGCTACATTCTTGTGTGTCTTGGCGTATAACGTGGCGGTGAAGGTCTTGCCGATATCGGGGAGGTCGCAAAATGCCTTGTTGATGTGGCCCTTCTGGCACGCCTCAAGTTGCGCGGTAATGTACAGGTAGGTGGCGGTCTTGGCGGCCTTCCAGGCTTCGCCATCGAGTTGCACACCGATTTCTCGGGCGATTCGCAGCCAGTTCTTCTCGGCTATCTTGTTGTACTGTCCGCTCTTGATGAACGAGTAGGCGGTGTCGCTCACGCCTATCGCGGTGGCGTGCTTGCCATCGCTTTCGTAATTGTGTCGCTGCTCGGCTATCGCCGATACAATACGTTCTATCTGTTGTTGTGTTAACATAGCTATATCTATTATGCGTTCTCTGTCTCTTCCTCTTCGGCCATTCGCATTGCCTTCTCTTGCATCGCCATCAACACCTCTATAGAGGGATCGAGAGCACTGTCGATAAGGTTCTTCTTGCGATAGATTTTGACCTCGCCCGTACGGCGATTGGCAATAAGTTCTATACCATTACCGAATTTCTGTACCATAGTGTCGCCCCAGAAGCTTACGCCATCAAGAAATTTTCCTTCGGCATCTACACGCTTGCCGCCAAAGTTTTTCAGGGCTTCTTCTCGTATTCTCCGGGCAAGGGAGGTGTTGGCATATCCTTTCAATGCTTTTCGCACGGTAACGATGTTCACTCCCATATTCATAGCGATGGCGATGTTGGCTCCCTGTGGCACAACAATGCGCTCGCCTCGCTTCACCTCCTTGCGCTGGTCGCTGCCGGCATAACGCTCTCGAGCGATGCGCCGTATCATCTTTTTCAATTTACTGTGGCCTTTGCCTCTGCCCTTCAAGGCGTGACATACGGTCATCGTGCAACATCCCAACTCTTTCGCAATCGCTGTTACAGCTCCCTTGGCTACGTATATAACTTCTGAACTCATATCTGTCGGTTTTTAATGGTTGTTTAATTCTTGTTTAATTCATTAACCGGCCTCTCCAGCATCACCTTCATCCCCAACTCTTCGGCAAGGTTACGCTCGATCGTTGCGCCTCTGCTGGCGTGCCAGCCACTCAGCATATAGATGATGTCGCAATCCATCAAGGCTCGTATGTCGGCTCTCATGTAGTCACTCCAGCCCGCATCCTTGGGTAGTTGTATCTCCATCGGATTCACTACATAATAGCCTTGCCGTCTGAATCGGTTTGCGGCGGAGGCAAACGCCTCCTTCCGCTCCGCAAGGTCATATCCACTGATGGGCCCACTAATATATACCTTCTTACTCATCAGCAGCCTCCTCTTGTAATTCACACTCCTTCGCCATTACGGCTTCGCATTCTTCCCATTTTTCTTCAATGATTCTGCCTACTTTCTCGATTACATCCTTTACAGCCTCGCATTTTTGGGCCGCCATAATCAGATTTGCTGCAACATTCAATTCCGTACCGGCGAACACTTGCATCATTCTACCAATACCGCTTTTCTCTGTAGCTCCAAGCACTAATAAGCCTTCCACATAGCCATTATCACCAAGATATCTAACGGCATCCTCAATAGCCTTGAATGCACCTTCTGCATTGATAAAAATATTCTTCTCTTCCATTGTCTGTTGTTTTTTTAAGGTTTGTATTATTCTTCCTCTTCTTCTTCTATCGCAGCAACAAACTCTTCTTTGCGATCTTGTAAGCCTTTGGCAACAGCCAGTACACATTTTGCAAATAGCTCTTTCTTCACGCTCAAATACATCAGCGACGAGACAATACACACTACATTGCCCACAACATCGAGCATATAGGGCGAATCTACTTTTTCCGTATTCACACACATGCGCAATACGCTGTAATCTCTTTTCTCCATCTCGTCAAGGCACATATCGGCAAGTTTTATCACCTCTTCATCGGCCATTTTGCCTATCATCTCGCGAGCAGTTTCCTCGCTCTTGGCAAGCTGCTTGCATAGTTCCGCAAGCCACTCATTCCGAGCTGCTTGCTCACTTAGCATTTGCTCTGCACTCTCTACGGGGCTTTCCCATGTAATTTTACTGTCTTGTTCCATTGTCTGTTGTTTTTTAATGATTAATATTTGGGTTTATAATCGCTCTTTTTTAAATCCCCGCTGCGCCTCCCGGCGAAGCGGGGTACATTCCATTAGGAATCATCACGCAAACACAAAGTTTACAATTGATTCTGCCAACGCTTTGGCAGCAAGGTGCGTTGTTTCGCAACAACTTCCCTCTACATCGAATATGAAACTAACACTTGATTGTATTGTGCCCACCCACAGGTACTACCCACAAAAACAGCTTAGAACACTTAATACTTAACACTTACCTGCGGGTGGGTATATCTTACTCTCTCCACACTGCCCGGATCATACCGTCCTTCCTCCTATAATGCAGCACTTCTACTACTTGAGGTCTCATCACCTCCCGTAGGAAGCGCACGCCGGCGTACGCACCATCGGTGCCCAATAAATGAAGGGCGACCATCTCAAGGTGTTCCGGGTTCGCGAGCACTCCTATGCGCTTCACTTCCCCATCTTCGCGGTACATCTCCGCAGTGTACTCTTTTTTCATTTTTTAGTTAGTTTATTTAGTTGGCCCCTTATGGGGTTCTTGTTGTTCTATCTTTAAAACCTCGGATATACTCTCGCACCTCCGAGGGGTTCACGCCGATAATTTGCATTACCTTCGTGGATTGAAAATCCTACTGTATGAAGAAATCTACTCTTTATATCGTTCGTGTTGTCTACATACATGAAAAACGCTATTACTCTTCCTTATTTATTATAATGTTATTACCTTTGGCTCATATTTTAGACTACCCATAGTAAATAACCTTATCATTCTGTACAACGATGTCTCTGCGAAATTATCTTCTAAAATCCGACAAAGTCTATCAAGAGATAGGCTGTACTTTCCTCCCGGAAGACAAACAACAACTCTATATTCAGCTACAAGAGATTGGATATACTCAATATCATCAGTTTGTTGCCCAAAACATCCAAGACATTCTGCGATATATCTCGCTACCTCCTTCTCGGCGCAACGCAAAGAAATACACTGCTCACCAGCAGGCTCTGCTATTTCGCTTCGCAGCATATCATATTGCTCGCATAACAGCGCAATTCCTGTGTAGTATTCAGAACTGTGCCGAAATAGTAGATCATGGTTCTTACTCAAGCTTTCTATCGACTGTTGCAGGCGAACTTGCGCCTCTTGTAGTCGGCGAACCGCTTTATCAACTACCACTTGATTTTCTTCTGCCCAAAAGCCATTACCCAATTCCATAGTCTGTTTACGTTTTTTGTTTTCACTTTTTTTGCAATTCCTACACAATACACATATCAACTTTTTCGTTATATTTGCGTTGTTTAATAGGAATCACATCGCAAATATAAATAAGTTTATAAATACAAACCAAATAAATTTATGATTATTTTCAAATAAATTTATATTTTGTACAGATTATGGATAAGCTAACACGAATAAGATTACTTATAAAGTGGATTCAATTTGTTAAAAGTGTCAAGCAAAAAGAACTTGCAGAGCTTTTAGAGTGCAATAAATCCTATCTTTCTCAAATACTTAATGGTTCTGTTGCCATTTCAGATAACTTTATAAACAAAGTTTGTAGTTTAGATAGTCGTATAAACAAAGATTGGATATATACAGGCATCGGATCAATGGCAGAAGGTATTCCGGCTGATTTATCAACAAAAAAAATAAATGATGCGCCAATAGAAAAAAGTGAAGAGATACCGGTTATCCCAGCAGATTTGTATAACGAACCCGAAGTAGATGTTTATGAGTATATTTTAGATCAAGAAACGGATATGGAGCCGGCGGTAAAGCAATTCCCCAAAACAGATATGTATTACCGCATAAAGAGTAGAGCAATGGAAAATTATATTTGCTCTGGCGATATTTTGGCCCTAACAGCCTACCCTCAGGGACAAGAACGCATCGTTCCGGGCGATCCTTATGTTGTTGACACCAACACCAACGGACTTGTCACACGCCTCCTATACAATCATCCAGAAGGGTTTTTAGCACGCTCACACAACCCTGAGCGATATCCTGATTTCATTATCACCAGAGAAGAGATACTGCGGATATATCGCATCGTGGGACTTCTGCGAATCAATGTACAATAATACCATACACTTAATGATTTTAGATTTTTCATTTTGACCTCCGGCGTGCATGTGAATGTATCCGGGGGTGTTTTTTTCCACAAAACAGCAAGCAGCGCGCCGATGGGCGCACTGCTTGCTGTCTCACACCTCTCTCTGGGGTGTCTCTTTAGCCCTGTGAGGCCTTCCGGCTTTCACCGTTTTCCACTCATCAGCCAGCCGGCTTGTACAGCGTAATACTGCCGTATCACATCGGCAAGAAGCTCCTCGGAACTCAACGATCCGTCCAGAACAAGGGATTGCAACTCGGAGGCGACATCCTCACCACACGCACGTGCGATCACTGCTCGCACATCGTTGCCGGCAATATCCGACAACGCACACATCTTAGCATACAGCTCTCTCTTCATTAGTACATAGATTGGTTAAACAACTCACACCACACGGTGTTTTGTGTGTAAAGGTACAAAAAAATACGCATTGTGCGTATCTGCGCAAGGTGTGTGGCGTAACGACGCGTTACGATATCCTTGCGCAAGCAATATGTGTGGCGTTAAAAAATTGTTAACAGAACGCTCCAAAACACCCATTTAACACTATTTTAACACATTTTTCGACCACAAAACCACCCCACACATACCTACAAGGCGGTTGCGCTCCATCTTATAACGTTTTTGAAAAACGCAAAATTAGACGGATGAAAATTGCAAATTTTGCATTTGTATGTATCACCACCCCCTCTAAGACTCTATTTTCGATGTACAAAAAAACTAAACCTTTTGCACTATTTTTGCCCCCTTTTGCCCCCTTTAACCTTTTTTCACATATTTCTCGATTGCACACTTTTTATATTTTTGTGCATAGTCTATTTTAGCCCATTTTTGCCTAAAGGGGGCAATTTTAAAAACACAAACACCACATTTTCAACAATTTAAACAAAACACATCGTAACGCATCGTTTGTCACGCCTTTTTTACCATTTTTGCCCCCTTTTAACACTTCATTCAAGGGCTTTTTTAGGGCGTTTTGGGGGATTATTTATGCCTCACAGCACCCGGATTCGACAACCTAACGGCACTCACGACACACCCACACAACACCCGCTGCGCAAGCTGCTCCACAAACCCGCATTTCGACCGCCTGCATCACACTCCCATCAAACAACAAAAACCCCGCACACGCCAATTAAACAGCGTTTACGAGGCTTTTAAGCAGCCAGTAATCAAATAGCCGTCAAACACTCAACAAGACACAAAAAAAGCCCGAAACACCCGCCTCGGACTACCCATTTAACACACCTATACACCCCAACTCACCACCACATCACAAAACCCACCAAAAACCCATCACAACCACCCAACACAAACCAAATCTCATTGTAACGCTTCGTTTGTCATTAACATTTCCAAACCCCCGCTACAGATACCTACAACCCCGTTCCGCCCAACACTTCGTATTTCCGGTTATAC
>JAEIGA010001444.1_pt1 | contig 37136 bp, 43 predicted proteins | sample 9270691 | NCBI WGS metagenome assembly JAEIGA01 (sample SAMN17057246, study PRJNA624740) | gut metagenome | biome: biome; isolation source: fecal sample | host: Bos grunniens | place: China: Xizang | collected 2019
AACCATGCCTTTTTTCTTCAATGCGGTGCAGCGGGAATTTTTGGAGCGGCTGAACCAGGCAAAGGAAGATTTTGAAAACGGAAAAATTACGGATATATCCCTGCTGGTGCTGAAAGGCCGACAGCAGGGATTTACTACGCTTGTGACAGCTTATCAGCTGGCATGCAGCATTATGAACCGGAACTTCCAGGGATTTACCCTGGCAGATAAAAGCGACAACGCAGAAGCCATATTCCAAAACAAAGCGAAATTTCCCTACGGACAGCTGCCCAGGGTGCTGCAACCGACAGAGAAGTTCAACAACCGAAAGCAGCTGCTTTTCTCCCTGATCAACAGCAGCTGGGCGGTGGATACCGCTACCAAGGATGTAGGCCGAAGCCGCACGGTGAACTTCTTCCACGGCTCAGAATGCGCCTTTTGGAAGGACGGCATCGCTCCGATCCAGGCTGCCCTGGGTGAAGCCTTCACACGAAACTGCGTGAAGATCTACGAGAGTACAGCCAACGGCTTCAATGACTACCAAAAGATGTGGGACAGCGGTGTGCATATCAACTGCTTCTTCGAATGGTGGCGGACGCCGGAATACCGGATCGCCATCCCGGACGGGGAGGAAAAAGAGCGGTTTTTGAAATTCATCGACAGCCGACAGGATTGGATATGGCAGCGGCTGCGGTGGCTGCGTGACGAGAAAAAGCTGGACGAGCAGCAGCTTTACTGGTATTTCTGCAAGTTCGAAAAATACCTGGAGAAGGATCTGATCCGGCAGGAATATCCCTGTACACCCCAGGAAGCCTTCCTGCTTAGCGGCAAGACAGTATTCGATACACAGAAACTGCTGTGGCGGTTGGCACGGATCCCCAAACCAATCAAGGTGGGTTATTTCGTTTACGATTACGACGGCTTACGGATTTCCAACATCCGGTGGCGCAATGACCAAAACGGATATATCCGGATCTATCAGCTACCGAACAGCCCGAAGATATCCACCTTCTGCATTGGCGGCGATACTGCCGGTGAAGGCAGTGATAAGTTTACCGGCCATGTGCTGGATGCCAAGACCGGAAACCAGGCGGCTGTGCTGGAGCATCGGCTGGATGCTGACCAATACGCCAAGCAGATGTACTGCCTGGGTATCTACTACCGCAGGGCGCTGATCGGCATTGAGGCGAACTTCGACAGCTACCCCATTATGGAGCTGCAGCGGCTGGGATATCCCAACCAGTATGTACGGACGGTGCAGGACAGCTACACCGGCAAGACCGAAAAGCGATTCGGTTTCCGCACCACATCCCTGACGAGACCCACAGCCATCTCCCGCCTGGTGGAGATCGTGAGAGAACACACGGAAACCATCAACGATAAGGACACCCTGGAAGAGCTGATGACCATTACCCGGAATGAAAAAGGTCGCATCGAAGCACCGGAAGGAAAGCACGATGACCATATGATGGGCTTGGCCATCGCCCATCAGATCAAAGACCAGGTAGTATTTGACGACACACCCATCGTCGTACCCCAGCGGACGCAGTTCTCTTCGGAGAAGATACCGTCGGGCATGGATAAGGGCGACAAGATAACCGTGATCTAGGAGGAAAGAACGTGGAAAACAGAAGTGAGAAGCTGCTGCGGCTTTGGAAGGCACGGCAGGAGGCGGAAGGACATGACGTGTCCGGTGTGAAGACCCTGGAAGAGGCGGAGCATTTCTTTGACAAGAAGCCGGAACACGAGGAGATTGCAACGCCGGTGAGCGAACCGGCTCGCAATGACGGTGAAGGCACAGAAGAGACCGTGGCGGAGGATGAAGAGGTGATCGATGATGGAAATTGCGATCTTGATTCTGTTGACGAGCCTATCTAACTGCCTATGCGTGGCGGTGGGTATGGCTGTGGGTCAGAAACTGACCGGGCAGAGATCCGACTGCACCATGCAGGAGAAGCCAATCTCCAAGAAAGAAGCCAAGGCCATGCGGGCAGAGCATAGGAAGCAGCAGGAGAACCTGGAGACCATGCTGCACAACATTGACGTGTATGACGGAACGCCTGATGGGCAGAGACATGTGAGCGATTAAACGAGGTGAATAATAATGGGTACAATGGACCTGGAAGAGATCAGACAGACGGATGTTTGGTCGCTCTATGAAAAGAGCGTAAGCTATTGCCGGCTGATGGGTATGTTCGACGATACCGACAGGAATCACCGGATGTACAACGGTGACCAGTGGTATGGACTCATCGCCCCCGGCGTGGAGAAGATCCAATACAACTTCATCAAACCTGTGGTGCGCTATAAGGTGGGCATCATCATGACCAACCTTTACGGCATCAATTACTCTTCGGAGAATTTCGAAAACAGAGACTTCAAGAAAACCGCTGACAGGGTATGCACCTTGCTCAACAAGAGAGCGGCCACCATTTGGGAGCGGGACTACATGGATCTGAAGCTTCGGTTGGTGGTGAAGGATGCTGCCATCGATGATGAAGGCATCATCTACGTTACATACGATCCCGACACCGGTATGCCTACCAACGAGATCCTGAACAAGACCGATGTATTCTACGGCAATGAGAATGATCCGGATATCCAAAGCCAGCCGTACATCCTCATCAAGAAGAGAATGCCCGTATCGGAAGCCCAGGAACTGGCTGAGGCAAACGGCGTAAGCAAGCAGCTGATTCTGCACATCATGGGCGACAATGAGACTCTGGAGCAGGCGGGTGAAACCGCAAAGTATGAAAAAGACCCCATGTGCACCGTGGTCACCAAGCTGTACAAGGATAACGGCAGAGTCCGGTATTCCATGTCCACCCGGTATGTGGAGATCAAGAAGGACAAGGACTCCGGCATGACCTATTACCCCCTGGCCCATTTGCTTTGGGAGCAGAAGAAGGGCAGCGCAAGAGGCGAAGGTGAGGTGCGGCAGCTGATCCCCAATCAGCTGGAGACCAACAAAACAGCCATGCGCCGTGCGCTGACGGTGAAGACCACTGCTTTCCCCCAAAAGGCGGTGCTGGCCGATAAGGTAAGCAACCTGGATCAGGTGGATGCGGTAGGTGCTACCATAAAGGTACATGGACAAACGGTGGACGATATCTCCAAGGTGTTTGGCTATGTATACCCGGCGCAGATGTCCCCGGATGCGGAAAAGATCATGAAAGAGCTGATCAGCAGCACGAGAGAACTGGCAGGTGCCGGTGAAGTGGCAACGGGTCAGGTGAACCCTGAGAATGCTTCCGGCCGTGCGATCCTGGCGGTGAAACAGGCAACGGAGCAGCCGCTGACGGAGCATTTAAGCTATACCAAAGGCTTTGTGGAAGACTTGTCACGAATTTGGCTTGACATGATCACCACTTACAATGACAGCATTCAGCTGGAAGAAGAGGTGGAAGATCCGGTCACCGGCGAGACGTTCGTGCAGATGGTGACGGTGCATAAGGTGACCTTGCAGAACCTGCAGCCCGTCGTGAAAGTGGATATCACCCCCAGGAGTGCTTTTGACAAGTACGCCCAGGAGCAGAGTATGGAGAACCTGCTGGTGGCTGGTATGTTCAACAGCCAGCGAATGCCGGAACTGAAGCTGTATGTGAAGACCCTGGACGATGATTCCGTTATGCCAAAGCAGAAGTTGCTGGACATGATCGAGCAGTGGGAACGGGAACAGATAAGAATCGCGCAGATCGATCAGAAAGCTCAAATGATGAAACAGCGGATGCAGCAGTTCATTATGGGAGACCCCTCCAGACAGGCATCGCAGATCGCAGCGGCACAGCGGACCCTGGCGGCACAACAGCCACCGGTAGCAATTTAAGAACAAAGCACTCAGCAATGAGTGCTTTTTCTATATCATTTTCGTGGCTTCACGAAAATGGCGGTCAGACGTGGATACCGACCAAAAGCTACGGAATCGGTGAAACAAACACCTTACCAAAAAATAGGAAGGAGCTATCATGAATAGTGGCATGGAAACGATGATCGACCAGGAAGAGGAGATCATCCAGCAGATCGCTGAAAATACGGAGCATACCGCAGAAGAAACCCAGCAGGAAGAGAAACTGTTCACGCAGGCGGACATGGATCGAGCAGCTGGAAGCCGGGCCGCCCGTGCGGAGGCAAAGATCCGCAAGGAATATGAACGGACTTATGGTCCGCTTGTGGACTTACTGAAAGCGGGTACCGGTAAAGAGAGCGTGGAAGAGATTACCGAAACATTCCGGGACTACTACGGTGGCAAAGGTGTCACCATTCCGCAAAGCAGCGGCCTCAGCCAAAGGGATATCCAAACCCTGGCGATCTCTGATGCGCAGGAGATCATTGACGGCGGTTATGAGGAAGTGGTGGACGAAATGAATCGGTTGGCAAAGATCGGTGTTGCGAACATGACTGACCGGGACAAGATCATTTTCAGAACCCTGACAGATCACAGAAACAGCACCGACCGGGGCAATGCCCTGGCAGCCATCGGCGTACCAAAAGAAGTGTACAACGGTGCTGAATTCAAGAACTTTGCCAAGCAATTCCAACCCAATGTTCCCATTGAGCAGGTGTACGCGATGTTTGAAAAGAACGCCGGTACATCCAAAGCAGAGCCTATCGGCTCGATGAAAAGCGGCGCACGGGACACCCAAAAGACATTCTACACACCGGAAGAGGTAGACCGGCTGAGACCGGAAGACCTGGACGATCCGGTGGTGTTCCGGAATGTGAGAACTTCCATGTTGCGCTGGAGAAAATGATTTTTGACATGAAGAAAGGATGAATCATTATGGCTGAAAATTTCAAGCCCACATTTTGGAGTAAGTACTGCCAGACCGAGCTGCACAAGGATCTGATCCTGGCGAACTGGTGCGACTACAAGTTCGAGGGCGAGCTGAAGCACGGTGCCCGGCTGAAGATCGTCGGCGTTGTGCGTCCCACCATTCAGAAGTATACCCCCGGCCAGGATCTGAACATCGAGAGCCTGGGCGACAACGCACAGTATCTGGACATCACCGAAGCGGATGCTTTCGCATTCGAAGTGGACGATGTGGATCGCGCACAGTCCATGCCCGGCTACCTGGAGACCCAGTTCGACGAGGCAAAGGTCGCCCTGGCTGAGTCTGCCGACGCTTTCGTCGGTAAGCAGGCGCAGGATGCCGAAGAGGACATGAAGAGCGCTTCTACCGACCTGAGCACTCTGACCAGCTTCCTGAAGCCCATCAACGATGCCCACATCAAGCTGTATGCCAACAACGTGTCCCTGACTACCGAGCTGGCTGCGGATCTGAACCCCGAGCATATCGTTGGTCTGCGTACCGAACTGGCAGAGCTGTTCACCGACAACGTGGAGTACATCAAGCGTGGCGCCATGGGCAAGTACGCCAACACCTACCTGCGTATGTCCAACAATCTGCACAACGACGGCACCGATGATTACGAGATGATCCGCACCAAGAAGGCTATCGCCTTTGCCGGTCAGATTGACAAGATCGAGACCGCACGCAAGGAGAAGGGCTTCGCAGATATCATCAAGGGCCTGCACGTCTACGGCGCAAAGCTGGTACGCCCCAAGGAGCTGTACGTCATCCGCGCCCACTGATAAGGGAGGGAAACTGCTATGGCTATCAAGGAACTGACCATCGCAAAGGGCAAGCTGAATAAGTTTATGCCCTTTGCTTTTGAAAAGGCAACCAAGGCTGCAGACGGTTTTCAGGTGAATGTGCACCGGGAAAACGACGAGTGCATGGTAGTGCTGGTTCATAACACCGATGAGGCAGCACGGTCTTTCACCGTTAAGAAACCCGACAGCGGCTGCTACTACGCCGCAAGCGTGGACGAAGTGTACCAGGTGCCCGCGGGCGAAATGGCCTTCTTCCGCTTTGAAAAGGCAAAGTGGGTAAACAAGAAGGGTATTATTACCTTTATCCCGGAAACGGCTGCCGTGAAGGTAGCTGTGCTGGGCTGAAAACATGAGGGGCGGTATTAACCGCCCCTTTTTGCCGCATTCAGAGTGACGCCGGTGCGACTCCGGCAAATGCGTATATTTGGAGGGATTGACATGAGAAATTTGGAAAAATTGGACAAGTATGTAGTGCTTCCCAATGTGGGTTTCTACGGCGGCCATGTCCATGACGGCGAGGACATCGCTCTGTGCGACGATCACGATGTGGACGAAGGCTATGACTTCAAAGTGAAGCAGCGAATTGAAAACAATGTGCTGATCACGGACATTGAGAAGTGCTTCCAGCGCCGTGGCGGCTTGGAGATCCGGGAGACATCCCACATGGAAGTACAGATCGAACAGGGTCAGCTGCTGGTATATGTGGAGGGCCTGGGCTTTACTATTCCGGAGTACCGGATGTGCCTGGTGGATGAGGCGATCAAGCAGTATGAGCTGCTGAAATAAGCAGGAGGATACTATGTTCAAAGTAAACGAAGACAAGTCCATACATGTTACCAGAGGCGATTACTGCGAAATCCCGGTACCAGCTGTAATCAATGGCGTAGCATCCAAGTTCAAGAACGGCGATATTGTGCGCTTGAAAGCGACCAAAAAGAAGGATTGCAACGCTGTGGTTATCCAAAGAGAATGTTTGGTTGAGGCGGAAACAGATGAAATCACAATCCCTCTGACCGGCGATGATACAAGAATCGGCCCAGTAATCAGCAAGCCTACGGACTATTGGTACGAGGTAGAACTAAACCCCGACAACAATCCGCAAACCCTTATCGGTTATGATGAGGATGGCGCGAAGATTTTACGCTTGTTCCCAGAAGGCGCAGATGTCAATGCTGAAGACATTGAAGTGGTCGGAAAGAAGACTCTGCAGGATCTGGTGAATGATGCGCTGGAACAGGCAAAAGAAAGCGGCGAGTTCGACGGACCTCAAGGCCCAGCAGGTCCAAAAGGAGAAAAGGGCGATGACTACGAGCTTACCGACGCGAATATGCAGGAAATCACCGAACTGGTTCTGGCTACGGGTACACTGCAGCAGATCCAGCAGGACCTCGCGGATTTGAAATATGTTCCCATTGACATTACATCTTTGACAAACAATGTAGGAACAGTAGAAATGGGTGCTTCTGTCAAAGAGGTAACTTTCAATTGGAAATTGAACAAAGAGCCGACAGGTCAGACTTTTGATGGAGAAGATGTGGATGTTTTAAGCAGAGAAGCGTTTGTATCTTACCATCCGTTACTGGCCATCAAAGAAAACAAGACCTTTACCTTGATAGTCACTGACGAAAGAGGCGCAACGGACAGCGCGAACACTGCTATCAGCTTCCTTAATGGCGTATATTACGGTGTATTGGAGAGCGGTGCGGAAGTGGATTCTGCGGCAATTCTTGCGCTGACACGCAAGCTGCAAGGCTCCAGGGGCATTACCTTTACCGCCAACGCAGGAGCAACACAGCAGATTATCTATGCGATTCCCACACGGTACGGCACTCCCAACTTCAATGTTGGCGGCTTCGATGGCGGCTTTGCGAAGGCTAAGACTTTCGATTTCACAAATGCTTCCGGATATACGGAAAGCTACGATGTATGGCTGTCTGAAAATGTGGGCCTGGGCAGCACAACCGTAAAAGTATCTTAAAGGGGGAAATGATATGATTCCATTGATTGACAAAATCAAGCCGAAGAACAACGGCACTTTCCCTCTTGTGGACGCAGAAGATGTGCTGATGCCCGACGGAAAGAGACTGAGCGAATACACGCCTTTTATTCCTGTTACCCAGGAGGAATACGACGCGCTTGTTTCCGCTGGTACTGTAGATGCAAGTAAGTATTACATGATCGTAGGTGATAGCGAATGATTACAAAGGCTATCTATTACGGCACTAGACCAGTGACAAGGGTATACCACAATGGCGTGATTATCTTCAGCGGTGAGCCGGTAGAGTTTCATGTGATCGAGGACGGAAAGCTAATTATCCTTGGTGCGCTGAATGCCAATAGCTATCCCGGTGGGCTGTATCTGGACTGCGCTCCCGATGTGGAATGGATTTACCCAGTGCAGAACGGCAATGTGCTGACACTTGAGCAAGTGTATGCAGCTACGCAGAACGGTAATATTTTGGAGGTGGAATAATGGCTCTTGTAGAAGATATAAACATTAAAGTCAAGGATAAGAATGCGAATGCCGTTGATTATGAAGATATAAGGCAGATACGGGTTCCTCGCGCTGATGGTGGATACGGATTATTCACCTATCTGCATTCGATTCGTCCTTATTTTATGAAACCTACTGGGGAAGAAAACAAGTGGGAGGTTTTGGGCAGTGCGATATTTACTGCTGGCGGTTTTACTGGTGCAAAGGCTATGACTGTTTTTATGGATAATGGTGAATGGAATGATAGCTGTTCTTTTGCGCTTGACAACGGTGCAAGACGGTGTGTGATACTTTTAACGCCATATATTTTGAGTGTCGGCGATATAGTCGATTTTAGTACATTGTAAAAGGCGGTGTGGAAATGGCTGAATTTATTTTAAAAGATCAGTACGGCAAAGAACAGGTCTTTGACCACGACAAAATCTTTGTCATGGGTACGGATGGGGAACTGGTGCAGTTTACCCAGGGCGCGGGTGATGCGCCTGCTGTGGTGCAGCCTTTGGAAGTCACCGAAAACGGCACCTACACTGCCCCCGATGGCGTGGATGGATTCAATGAAGTTGTGGTCAATGTTGACCCTACATGGAAGAACATTCTGCCCAAGGCTGAAGTCGGCGGTTTTGCATTGGATTCCACCTTTGGCGCATTTTCTCCCGGCGCAGTTGCGCCTGCCGCCTTTGCGCTGGAAGTGGGGAAATCCCACAAGGTCAGCTGGGACGGTACGGATTATGAATGCGTGGCCTTTGCCATTCCCCTTGACCCCAATCAGCAGCTCGTTGCTATCGGCAATGCTTCCAGTTTGGGCCTGCAAGGCAATGGCGAGCCTTTTTTGATTCTCCATAACCAAACCTATGACAACACCCAGCTGTTCTCTACGGACACGGATGAATCTCATGTGGTTGGTATTTGGGAAAAGGTTGTGCAGGAAATCAATTTGCAGGACAAGACCATCACCGAGAACGGTGAGTATACCGCAGATGAAGGATTCGACGGACTGGGCAGGGTGACGGTGGATGTGGCCGGGTCTGGTGGTTTGCCCGCTGGCATTTATTGGGGATTCGGTGGGTATGTACCACCTATCCAATACAACCAGAAATGGTTTACTTACAAGGGCGAATTGTATGTCATGGCTCGCACCGCTTCCGGCGGCGGTGATACCTATAACCTTTATAAACACGCAAATGGTGCGTGGTCAACGATTATTTCTGCCGGTACAATCACCGGTCTGGGTAACGCAGCCGGATGGAGTTATATTGAGCACAACGGATTCATTCACATGATCGGGTGCTCCAGTAAACAACATTATATATTTAACGGAACCGCATTCAGCACGAAGAACGAACTCCCCCAATATATAGACGAAGGATATGCATTTGTGCAAGACGGAAAACTGAAAGCATTTGCATACTCCGGCAAAACGGTCTATGTTTGGGATGAAACCGCTGATACTTGGACGGCAGAAGCAAAACTCACTTTCTCTGCTTCTAACTTTGTGTCTTTGGGTGAGGATGTTTATTGCCGTGATACCAGCATCTTGTACAAGTATGAAAACGGTGCTACAACACAAATTACGCCCTTGGGGGTTTCGTACTATAAAATTTTTGCATATAAAGATTGCGTGTATTATTACAACGATTTGAAACAACCGACACAAGGTAAAGTTGGGTCGGAATGGCGCAAGTATGACCCCGCAACAGGACAAAGAACGATTGTGGGGTACGGACCATTCGTCGGCACATACGGCGCTGCCTTTGTACTGCAGGATAAATTGTATGTTATTTGTGGCATTGAATCAAACACCACCTGCGCACTGATGCACGAAGTAACCGAATAAACAAAAGCACCATCCGGGAGGGTGGTGCTTTTCACTTGAAGGAGTGAGTAAATGACTCTTAATGAAATGAAAAAGAAAGCGCTGGGACTCATTGAAGAAGTGAATCCCGACAGTGCTGTTCTTACGGACGATCCCGATATCGCAACCAAGCAGAACGATGTTGTCAACCAGGTCATGTTCGAACTGGTGAGAATCAAGAAGCTTGCCAAGTATGTGGAGATGAAAGTTACCGCAGGCGATCTGATTACCTTTGAGGACATCGGTACTGCGGTTGGCTATGATATCTATCAGCGTGGTAATGTAGGCGGTGTACGCTTCGTACCGAAGGCAAATGGCAGTGTACTGAAGATCATGGAGACCGGCACACTGGAAGTGGATTGCTTCGTATATCCTGAACGGATCACGGAGAAGACCAGTGGCAGCTATGAATTCGAGATTTCTGATGATGTGTTGGAGATCATGCCTTATGGTATTGCCGCAGATCTGCTGAAAAGCGATAAGTCCAGTGAGTATGGCAGAATATACGCTGCCCGGTACGAGCAGATGCTACAGCGGTTGGATCCCAGAAACAGCATGACCAGCATCTACATTGAAGGTGGGGTTAATATCTAATGGAGGTTACAGCAACAAGAATCTATAGTGGTTTCAGAGGTGTGGACTTCCGCGGGGAAGAGGTCAGCTTGCGAAGAAGTCCGGACAGCCTCAATATGTGGAAAAACTACAAAGAAACGGACAGCATTCGTACCCGCCCGGGTATGCGGCTGCACACAAAATTAAAGGCGCCGGTATACGGCGTCTTTTTTTATAACGGCGCTATGCTGGTGCACAGCGGAACGAAGCTGTACAGCGTGAAAGAGGGCACTACGGAAGAAATCTTCGACAATGCAAACGAACGGTACAGCGACAGTTTTGTATATGAGGGTGTTTGGTACTTCAAAGATGGCGTGAATTACCTGCAGTATGACGGCAAGATCATCAGACCGGTGGAGGGCTATGTTCCAACCACATCCATCGGAAGAAAGCCTTCCGGTGGCGGTACCCTTTATGAGGATGTAAATATGCTCACCGGCCGGAGGATCAATACCTTTTTGGCCGACGGAGTGAGCACTGACTACTACCTGGATGCGAGAAATATTGATGCCAGTTTTGATCCCATTGTCAAGGTAAACAATGTTGAAGTGCAAGGTTTTTTTGTCGATATTGAAGCAGGCAAAATCTCTTTCCTCGAACCACCTGAGGCTCCCGAGACTGACGGACAGGACAATGTTTCTGTGGAATTTCAAAAGACGGATCCAAAGTACCGGGAAAGAATCCTGGGATGCACACTGCTGCAGGTATTTGACAACCGTGTGTTTTTCAGTGGAAACGACGCATTCCCCAATGTGGTGTGGCACTGCAGTCTGAACGATCCCACCTACTGCAGTGACCTTGACTATTACCAGGAGGGCATGGACAGCGCCAGGATCACAGGTATGGTGGCCGGCAACAATGCTCTTTGGGTATTCCGGGAGCCGTCGGATGCCAACACCACGATATTCTATCATACACCTACGCTGGATGCGGACTACGGCAAGATCTATCCTTCCTGCCACTCCAGCATCACCATCGGATGTACGGGAAAGGCTGTAAACTTCAACGATGATATCGTTTTCTTCAGCGAAAGAGGTATGGAGGGAATCAGCGGCGACATTACAACAGAACAGGTGGCGGGTCACAGAAGCACCCTGATCGACAGAAAGCTTACTGCGGAGGCTGGTTACAGCGATATGGTTCTGGCTGAGTGGGAAGGATACCTGCTGGTTTTCATCGGCAGAAAGGTATACCTGGCGGATTCAAGATCTGCATTTACCAATGGAAACCATGTGGAATATGAGTGGTTTTATTGGGAGATGGAAAGGGAAGTGTTCTGCGCCTGCGTTTATGAGGGTGGACTGTATCTGGGTACAGAAGATGGGGTATATACCCTGGATGACTTTGATGCAAGCATGGAATGCCACTGGGTCACGCCTAAGGATAAATTCGAGTACCCCAATATGCTCAAAACGACCAATAAGCGGGGCTGTGTGGCAGAGGCCACCGGCGATATCCAGGTGGAAGCAAAGACGGAAAATACCGACTTTGAAACAATCGGCGAAAACACAGGCGTTACGGATTATTTCACAAGCCGTATTAAACGGAAGAAATTCAAGGACATTCAGCTTCGTTTTTCATCGAAGACCCGGTTCAGCCTGGAATCGGTAACCCTGGAATGCTTCATCGGCGGATACATTAAACGGTGAGGAGGATAACAAATGGCAATTGACTATGAAGATGAACGCTATGAAGGCGAAACCACGGAGGGAAAGGAAACGCTTCCTGAGGGTGAACTGACCTACAGCAGCATGATCGAGAAATCAAAAGATTTCTACGAAGAACAGAAAGGCGCTATTGGTGAATGGACCCAAAAGCAACAGCAGATGCAGCAGGAACGGACCGACTTTGCTGTTGAGCAGATCCAGCAGCAGAAGGATCAGGCAAAGAAGGACTACATCAAGGAACAATCCGGCGCATACACCGATTGGAAACAGCAGAGCGCCCAGCACGGCACCGCTGCCGAACAGATGGCAGGCGCAGGAATGATCGGCAGCGGCTTTAGCGAAAGCTCTCAAGTGGCGATGTACAATACTTATCAAAACCGTGTGGCGGTGGCAAGGGAAAGTTTCAACCAGGCGGTGATTGCTTATGACAATGCCATCAAGGACGCCAGGCTGCAGGGCAACGCCGCCATGGCGGAGATCGCGTTTCAGGGTTTTCAGAAGCAGATGGAGCTTGCCATCGAAGGTTTCCAATATGAAAATCAACTGATGCTACTGATGCTCGAACAGGGACAGAAGACACCGAAGTTATCATACGGGGGCAACAATGCGGGAAATCAGAAAAAGGCTACAGTACCGGCAGGATCCACCGGAAAATATGACCGTGTCGCATTCAGCGGAGATACAGGAGGCATTACTGCCGATATTGACTACTATGGCACATACGAGGATGGCGGCCCGATGGGGTTGCTGGGCGTAGGCCAGGTATGGGATACCGGAGAAATAACGGAAATCAACGGCGAAGAAATCGATATCCGCGTGGATGAAAAGGGCAATGAGTACTACTGGGACAAAAATAAGAAGATGTATGTTTTGCTAAGCAAGAATGGCGGATAAGGAGGTGCGAGTATGGCGGTTTATACAGACCAATTTGGCAATACGATCGTCACCCGTAAGAAAAAGAAAAAAGATGAGGAAGATGAGATTGCCCAAGTGAAGAAACCTGCTGTAACGGACAGCACCCAAAGCAAAGCGGATATTGCACCTGTGCGGCAGGATCCTTTGACGGTGGCAAACCGATATGGAAGTTTTACAGCTGGGTTGGATTCGCAATTTCCAAATGCCAAGGGTTGGCAATCGCGGAAAGGCATTGCAGATTACGGCAAAAAGAAGGAAGAACAACAGGAACAGACGGAGAAGACGAAGGCTGAATGGTATTGGGAAGAGTGGGTAAAGCTTGCGGTACAAAGCGACAACCCTCTTGTTGCAGCATCGAATGATGCGATGCAGCATTACCGGGAAGATACCAGCTACAAGGAAATGAACGACCAGTGGACAGATCAGCAGAGATCGCTGTTCGGCTATCTGTATCAGAACAATCCTGCGGCAGCTGCAAAATATGCCGAAGCTGTTAACAATAAGATCAACAGGGCAGCTGCCGATGCGCAGAAAGAAGCTATTATGCTCAGGGCCGGTGACAAAAAGATCAAAAACACCGCAGAAGCGATTTTACTGGGAAGCACTGCACTTGCAGATGTGGTGGACAACTTAGCAGAGTTCGAAGCGAGAGGCACCATCACCCAGAAAAATAACCTGACACCCTATGATATGAGCCAGGCGAAAGTTGAAGGCATAAGCAAAAAACTGAACGAACTGGGCAAAATCAAAGAGAATATACCTGTGATTGGCGGTAAAGGATTTGGAGACCTGTATGGACTGGGATATAGCGGCGCGCAGAGCATTCTGTATGGTCTGACGGGCAATGGCTGGCTGACAATAACCCAGTTTTTCGCCCAGGCGGCTGCATCCGGTATCGATGAGAAGATGGATCAGGGCGCAACGGCACAGCAGGCAATATTGTACGGACTGGCATCCGGTGCGGCTGAAGCTGTGGCAGAGAAAATCGGAATTGACAAACTCTTCAAGAATGCAGGTGCAAAGACTTTTCGTGGATTCTTGGGGAATGTGCTGAAGCAAGGTGCTGCGGAAGGCATGGAAGAAGCGGTCACTTCTGTGCTGAACACTTTCTCTGATCAGGTGATCATGGGTAAAGAAAGCCAGTACAAGAAGGCTGTAGCTGAGTACAGGAAGACTATGGACCAGAAAAATGCTAAGCGGAAAGCGTTGTGGGATGTCTTCCAGGATATTGCCTTTGATGCTTTGGGGGGCATGATCACCGGTGGTGGCAATACGGCAGTTATGACAGGAGCAAGAGTCGCTCAGAATGTTTCCAACGCAAAGGGCGCACTCAGCGGCCTTACGAAGAACGAGCAGAAGGTGATCGACAAGGTCTACAAGGATCTTGTAGCGGAGGAAGCCAAGAAAAGCAAGGACGGCAAGGTGTCACAGGCAAAGAAAAACGAGCTGTACGATCAAGCTGTCGCTGCCATGGAGAAGGGATATATCGATACCGACACGATAGAGGAAGTTCTGGGCGGCGATGACTTCAAGGTATACCAGGAGGCACAGGCCAAGGAAGAAGCCGTGCTGAAGGAGCTGGAGGGCCTGTACCAGGGCGAAGAGCTTGCCAAGCAGCAACAGAGCATCCGGGAAAATACCACGCTACCCCAGCTTCGGCAGACCATGGGTGACAAGGTGGCGGAACTGGTCAAACGCGACCGGTTGGCAGAAAGCTACCGGGAGAAGGACCGAAGAAGCCAAATATTCCAGGCAGATTTGAGCCAGTACGATGAGAAGCAGCGCACGATCGTGCAGAAGGCTATCGACAGCGGTGTACTGAACAATACCAACCGCAGCCATGAGCTGGTGGATCTGATCGCCAAGGTAGGCGCTGACAAGGCTCTGGACTTCGATTTCACCAACAATGAGAAGCTGAAGGAATCCGGCTTCGCCTTGAACGGAAAGACCGTAAACGGCTATATATCCGGCTCTGGGGTGACGGTGAACATCAACTCTGCCAAGGCACTGAACAGTGTGGTAGGCCATGAGATCACCCATGTGCTGGAAGGAACAGGGGAATTCTACACCGAGCTGGAAAGCATGGTGACGGAATATGCCAAGTCAAAGGGAGAATATAACGCCCGACTGACGGAGCTGCGCGCACTCTACGCAGATGTGGAAGGTTACAAGGGCGCTGACGGCCACGAGAAGATCAGAAAAGAGCTGGTGGCGGACTTGGTAGGCGATTACATATTTGCCGACACGGACTTTATCAGACGCCTTTCCACAGAAAACCGGAATCTTTTTGAAAAGATCTACGACGAGATCCAGTACCTGTGCCGGGTGGCTACGGCCGGCAGCAAGGAACTCCGGCAGTTGGAGAAGGCCAAGAAAGCCTTTGAAGATGCCTACCGCCAGGACGCAAAAAACACCGCCGACGATGGCGGTGTGCGGTATAGCATTACTGAGCCGTTTGTAGACAGCAACGGAACAAAGTTTGACTCCGCAGTGCTGCTTGATACCAACTTTTTTGATGGATTAAGTCCACGGAATTGGGGTGGGAAGCTTCGTGATTTTGTGGAGATGCGGTCAAGTACTGACCCGTTTATCCTTCCTGTTACTGATGAAAATGGGAATATGCAACAACTTCAGTTTGCGACCACAAAAGACAGGGTAGCAAAGAACGGTGGCGGAGATCACAAAGTATTAGAAGAATTGTCCAGAAGCGAAGATAACATAAGTAAACTGGCAGTTATCCACATAGATGAAATAGTTGACGTGTCTAATTCTGACAACCCGTATTATACATCAAATCATGACCATCAGTGGTTGGATCAAAACGGATGGCTGCACAGAACGGCAAATGTAATCAATGCTAAAAATGGCAATGTCTATAATTTGACATTTGACATTGCAAAAGCAAAAGACGGACGGCATATTCTCTACGCAACTAAAGGAAAAATAAAAAAAGTTGGAAACGCACAAGTGAACTCCCTAATACTTAGGGGCTCGCGGCTGAATTCCAACTCTAACAGTAGAATAACAGAACCTGCTTCGACTGTCAAGAGAAAAGATCTTGAATATCAGCACGCTGTCAACCGCGGAGACACAAAAACCGCACAAAAGATGGTAGACGAGGCAGCAAAGGCTGCCGGATATACCATCAAGGCATACCACGGAACAGATGCAGATGCATTTACGGTATTCGACAAGGGAAAAATCGGTGACGCTTCTGGACTTAGTATCCTGGGTGACGGTTTCTATTTTGCGGACAAAAGAAGTACTGCAGCTCAGTACGGAAAAAATGTGTATACCGTCTATCTGAAACAGCAGAGTCCTTATTCAGCCACTGCGGACGATGCCTACAGGCTCAATACAGCAAAACTGAACGGCGATGGCTTCGACAGTGTCACATTACCGACGGGGAAGGGAACCGTTTACATGGTGCTGGATCCCGAACAGATAAAGTCAGCTGATCCCATCACCTACGATGACGATGGGAATGTGATTCCTCTGTCCGAACGTTTCAACCAAGAAAAAGAGGATATCCGATACTCTGTTTCCTCCAAGGAGGATATTGGTCCGGTGCGGAAGGATCTGGAGGCGGTGCGGGGGAACATCTACGGCAAGGATGTGGCGTTGGATCTCGGCCCGGTGCGGGAGGATCTGAACACAGCCGGAGATCAGACGGAAGATCCTTACGAAGACTTGCCCTTTGATATGCCGGAAGAACTGGCCGGTGGCGAACTGACGGACGAAGAACTGGATGCGGATATCCAGCGCAATCCAATCACCACGGTGGCGGAGCGGCTTGATGCTAAGCTGACCAACCTGCGGCGGGAGATGAAGACCAACGAGGCAAACCGGAAAGCGGCCTGGGATGCTTACGAGCAAAAGATCACTGAGCTTCGGGAACGTTACGACGGGAAGAAGCACAAGCAGAGCAAGGCTTCCAACGCCATTTTGCGGCAGATCGCCCGGCAGGAAGGTATGCAAAAGAGCGTGGATGCGGAATATGAGAAGCGGATCCATGACATCCAAAAGAAAATCCAAAAGACCCAGGAACAGATGCGCTATGATCACACCAGCGAGGATCTATTGGAAAAACAGCTGCGGCAGGTGGATGAGCAGCTGGAGCAGGACAAGCAGTCTTTGACCGAGGAGATCGAGAAGCGCCGGGCAGAACTGGAGAACAGTCTGGCTGACAAGGGCGCTTTCATCAGCAGGGAGGCACGGTCGCTCTACAAAGAGATCCGTGACCACGAAAAGGGGACAAAGTTCTCTGCAGAGATCGGCGAATTGCTGGATGCCGGTTATAGCTGGTCGCAGATCAAAAATGCCCTGTTGCTTGTGGAAGGTCACCCGCAGAGCAAGGGCAGCAGCTGGGTCGTCGAGCAGAAGGTGCGGCAGATGCTGGATGAGAAGTATGAAAACCGCAGCTATGAACTGGATGGGCTGGATACGGAATTGCAAAACCGAATGACAGCTTTAGAAACCGAAGCGGAAGAAACCCGGAAGAGCTACACCACAGCGGCGCAGCGAAAGAACAAGCAGGCGCAGTATGAACAGCAGATGGAAGCGCTGGTGGGCGATACCTCCGCCTGGAAGGACAAGAAGCTGGGCATCCAGTATCAGATCAATACATTGCGCAGGAATCTGCGTGATGTGGTCCGGGATGAGAAGGGCAACAGGGATATTGCCAAGGCCGATGCCATATGGGATGAACTGCAAGGCAAGTACAACCACAATGAGGCAGAACTGAAGCGGGAAAGCGCCCGGATCAAGGAGAAGTATGCGGCGATGAAAATCACCAAAGCGGAGGATGTGTACATCCAAATGCTGGGTGAATTCCGTCACAACCCCGAAACGGAACTTTCTCTGGAAACTGTTGAAGGGTTCTATGAGGAACACAAGGATCAGATCGACACCGAGAAGGTGGACAAGGTCATTGAAATGTCCCGGAAAGACTATGACGAGCTACTTCAGCGGGTCAATGCTGTGCTGCGGGAGCAGGGTATGAAGGAGATCCCCTACAGGCAGGGTTATTTCCCCCATTTCACAGAGGAAGCAAAGGGACGGTTCCGGATGTTCCTTGAAAAGGTGCTGAACTTCAAATACAGGGGCGATGATATCCCGACAGATATCGCCGGTTTGACAGAAGGGTTCACTCCAAACAGAAGCTGGCAGAGATTCAATAAGCAGAGAACCAGTGATTTGACTGCATATAGCTTCACGAAGGGTATGGATAGCTATGCGCATGGTGCTTTGGACTGGATCTACCATATCGAGGACATTCAAAAGCGGAGGGCGCTGGAAAATCACATTCGGTATATCCACAGCGACGAAGGTATCCAGGCACGGATCGAAGCGGCCAAAAATAATGACCTGTGGGACGCAGATCAGGTGCAGGAAGAGATCGATAAGATTCTGAAGGAAGCAAAAAACCCGCTGAACAACCTGGTTACTGACCTGCGGACCGGTACAAACATTCTTGCAGGAAAGAAAAATACCATGGACAGGGGCATGGAGAATGCCACAAACCGAAAGGTATACTCCGTTATGACAAGTCTTTCCAGCAGAGTCAACGCCAACATGGTGGCGGGTAGCATTTCCTCTGCACTGACAAACTTCATTCCAATCACCCAAAGCTGGGGCGAGGTATCTCCGAAAAGCTCTCTGCGGGCAATGGCCGAAACCATTATGTCCTATGTCACAGACGACGGTGCGGTGGACAAGTCAGACTTCTTAACAAATCGACTGCGGCCGGAAGAAAATCTTCATAAGACAGGATGGGACAAGATCAACGACAAGGTAGGCTGGCTGATGGAAGCTGTGGATGATTTTACATCCCAAACCGTATGGCGATCCAAGTACCAGGAAAACCTCAGCAACGGTATGAGCGAAGCAGAGGCAATCAAAAATGCTGACGAATTCGCTGAAAGTGTGATGGCTGGAAGGTCCAGAGGCAATATGCCTACGATCTTTGATGCCAAGAATCCCTTCGCTAGAATTCTGACGGCATTCCAATTGGAAGTGAACAACCAGTACGGCTATATGTTCAAGGATCTGCCGATAAACCTTCAGAAGGAAGCGAAAAAGAACCTTGTAGGAGCATATAGCAAGATGTTCCTGGGCGCTTATGCCTATAATGCGCTGTATTCTCAGTTGACTGGAAGGAACGCGGCTTTTGATCCACTTAGAATTATTCAAGAACTGCTCGAAGACATGTTCCCGGACGATGACGAGGAAGAAAAGAAACCGTCTGAAATCGTGGGCAACCTGGTCAATAATGTGGCGGAAGAACTGCCGTTCATAGGCGGTTTGATGGGCGGCGGCCGAATTCCAATCAGCTCAGCACTGCCTTATGGAGAAGGACCTATAGAAATGATCACGGGTACCATGCAGGATATCGAGAACCGGGATATTGCGAACCTTACCTGGGAGTGGATGAATCCGGTGTTCTATCTGGTGGCTCCGGTGGGAGGCGGTCAGGCCAGAAAGACCGCGCAGGGCCTTAGCATGTTCTTTGGGGATAAACCTGTAAGCGGTTCTTACACCTCCAGCGGCAATCTGCGCTTCCCGGTGGCGGAAACTCCGCTGAATATCGCACAGGCGGCGGTATTCGGCCAGTGGGCCAACGAAAACGCAAGGACATACATCGAAGAAGGAAGATCGCCCATCCCGGAAAGTCAGATCCAGGAATTCCTGGACTCCGGTCTTACTTATGACGGTTGGTGGGCGCAGAAGGACACGCTGAAAAAGGTGGCCGCAGATTTTGACGCCAGTGAGCCAATTCAGGCATTCAACGCGGCAAAGGATCAGCTGGAAGCGCTGGCGGCAGACGATCTTGCCGGCGATAAGGAGATCCTGCAGGAGAAGTTCATCCAAAGTGCTGCCGCAGAACTGAGCAAGATTAAAAAGGAAATGACGGAACTTTCTATCGCACCGGTTGCCCAAAACTACAGGGACAAGCATATGCAGGCTTTGAAGAACCGAGCAAACGAAATTGCAGAGGCAGCGCTGGAAGCCTACAGCACCGTGAAGATCGACGGCATCTATGCCAATGTGGGTGAAAAAGTGTGGATGCGTGGCAATGACGGCGAGTGGAAACAGCTTACAGGCGAACAACTGAGTAAGTACCAGGCAACCATCGCATCGGGTGCGGAGATTTACGCAGTTGATGGCAGAAACCACTATGTCGAAACTAAGGACGGCTGGAAGAAGCTGACAGATGACCAACTGGCAAAGCAGAACGCTGTGACCAAGGCATTGGGAATCAAGCCTAAGGAATACTGGGGCGAAAAAAATGAAGAGTATGACTTCGCTTACGAAAACCCGGATATGTACCTGGTGGCCAAGGCCGTGGGTGGCTATGATGCTTACAGTAGCCGAAAAACCGTACTGAACAAGATCAAAGCTGACACAAAAGATGGAAAGGCAGTATCCGGCAGCAGAAAGGAAAAGGTATGGGCGTACATTAGTCAGCAGGATATGGAGGAAGGACAGAAGTATCTGCTCTTCAAGAGCGTGTATCCGGCAGATGATACCTACAACCGGGAGATCATTAAGTACCTGAACAGCCGCCGGGATATGACATTCGAAGAGAAAAAGCGAATCTTGGAGAAGCTGGACTTTAAGGTGAACAAGAACGGCACCATTGAATGGTAAGGAGGCAAATTTTATGAGTAAGCAGGACAGGCAGGGGGCTAGAACCCCTGCCCAGCTGGAACAGGAATACAAATTTAAGGCAGCCTTCGAGAAAACGATGGAGTTGGGGAAAGAGGCAAAGGGAAAAGCGGAAGAAGTAAAGCGGGCGGTAAACGATCTTGAGAAATCCTTGGATCAGAAAGAAATCTTTAACAGGCTGACAAATAACGGCCTGCTGAAAGGCATCTACATGGAGGACGGAGAGCTGTACATTAATGGTACATACATGAAAATGGGAACCATTGATGCAGAAATTGTTAAAATCATCAATCTGATAGCGGAAACAATCGAGTGTAAAGATACGCTTGGTAATCTAATGCGTATACTGGGCGGCGTCTTTACGATTTCTTCCGATGGGAACAATTTGGTTTGGCTCTCGACAGAATATACAGGTTATCCCGTATTGATGATGACCAAATACAATGGCTCCAATCCCCTAACCAGGGCAACATATGGGCCGGAAGGATTTGGCATGGTAGATCTTTCAGGGGTTCTTCCATTGGAAACATTCTCACTCAGAATGGGGGAGAATGGGAAAGCATACCTAATGATTGCCGATGACCAGGGAGTGTCCGGAGAAAAGCAAATATATTGGTCTGATAACGGTGATGGCACATATGCAATGACGGGATGTGACAGCGAATCCAAGGAACGCAGATACGCCAAAATTTTGGATTTGGGGAATGCAGGCGGAACTACAAACGATCACAGTTCTGTTTCTTTTGCACATGGAATACCTGACACATGTAAGATTGTAAAGTGTGAAGGTTATACGACAGGCTCTAATGCAACTACTTTACCGAGTAATCAAGAAGGCCTTGTTATGGTTTGGGCAGATAAAACAAATGTGTATCTCTACCGGGAAACTGCGTACACGCCGCCTTCCGACGAGAGGCTGTATGTTAAGCTTTGGTACACCAAATAACGAAGAAAGGAGAGCAAGAAGATGAGCAAAATGACAAACAAACAGATCCAGCATCTGCTGGCGTACCTCGGCTACTACGAAGGCGAGATAGACGGCATCTTTGGCCCGCAATCCAAAACGGCGACTGAAACATTCCAGAAGGAATATGGCGGACTTGCGGTAAACGGAAATCCGGGTGAAGAAACACAGAAAGCGCTTAAACACGCGGTCGCACACGGTATGCCTGTTAAGAATGAACCGGAAAACTTCTGGGATGGGATCAAGTATTTTGACCGGGATGAATTCCGCTGTAAGTGTGGCGGTAAGCACTGTGACGGCTTCCCGGCAGAACCGGAGCAGAAGCTGGTGCGACTGGCCGATCGGGTACGGGAACATTTTGGCGCACCCATGATCGTCAGCTCCGGTGTGCGCTGCGAGACCCACAATGCAAATGTGGGTGGTGCGGCGGCTTCCAGGCACAAGAGAGGTAAAGCTTTGGACGCCTGTGTCCGTGGTATGCCTGCATCCATCGTCCTGGCGTATGTCCAGGCGCAGCCGGAGGTGCGCTATGCATACGCAATCGATTCGAACTATGTACACATGGATATTGATTAGTAAAGGAGATAAAAAAGATGAATGAAACTACCATTACTGCTAAAGCTGCGATCACAGCATTTTTTGCAACCCTGGGTGCGATCCTGGGTTGGAAGGGTATTATGGCACTGACATGGGTGGCGCTGATGGCTATGGATTGGATCACCGGCACAGCCGCCGCGAGAAAAAACGGGACATGGAAGTCCTCCACCGCTCGTGACGGCGCATGGCATAAAGCCGGCAGCATCATCGTGATCTGCCTGGCGTTTATTGCTGACTTCATTATTGGCATTATGTTGCCACACATCCCCGTGCTGAATATCAGCTGGCCTGAATTCTTGGCGCCCGTGGTTCTTGCATGGTATATTCTGACTGAGTTGGGTAGTATCCTGGAGAATGCGATCAAGCTGGGAGCGCCCGTGCCGGAATGGATTGTGAAGATCTTCGATGCTACATTGAAAATGGCTGATACACTTGGCGATAGATTGGCGGACAGCCAGTTGATGAAGGCTGTTACCGATGAATCTCCCAACAAAGAAAAAGAGGAATAATACATAAAAACGCCCTCCTGAGGATCATTCCTTGGGAGGGCATTTTTGCTTTTGAATTGCGTGTGTTTTTATTTTCGTTGTGACGAGGTTGTGACGAAAACACGAAAAATACTTAAAAAAGGGGCATTTAGGGGGTATTTTGAGCATTTTACTTTGAATGGGGTTCAAGAGGCCTCGAGTTCGAATCTCGACACTCGGACCAAAAAGGGCAGAAACGAGTAGTTTCTGCCCTTTTTTTATTTCTAAAAGTTGTGGGGTTTTACAGAATTTTGTGAGCGTTGTGACGAGGTTGTGACGAGCATTATCCCATCAGCTCCATGGATTTGGACAGTGTAGACACATCTTGGTTGATGTAAGTGTTGGCCGTGACGGAATAATCGGCGTGTCCAAGGATCTCCTGGATGTCTTCCGGACGTGCGCCGGCGGCTGCAAGGCGTGTGGCGCAGGTGTGGCGGGCGCTGTGGGGCGTCAGATCTGAGGGAAGTCCAAGCGCAGCAATCGCCGGTTTCCAAACCTTGTTGGTGAAGCGGTCTTTGTTGTAAGGCTTGCCGGTACTGTCGGTATAGAGCGCATCGTGTCCTTCTGCCGCCCAGCGTTCCACGATGGGACGGATTTTGCTGTGTACGGGTACAATTCTGTTTTTACCGGCTTCGGTCTTTATGCCGCCGGTGAGGGTGCTGTGGGCGCTGTCGTAGGACTCGGCTGTTAGCTGGCAGAACTCTGTGACACGGAAGCCAAGATAGCAGAGGGCGTATACGGCATCGCCGCCGGGGGTCTTCTGCCAGCTTTGTTCCAGGATCTTGAACTCTTCAGAGGTGAAAGCGCGGATTGTTCCGGCTTCCGCTCCCTTGGGGATCTTGACCAGGGTGGCATAATTCTTATCGACGATATTATTGGACATTGCGTAGCGGTACATCTGCGTGAAGACGGCCTTGATCTTTGTCATGCTGGACATGGAGAGAGGGCCGGCTTTTTTTGTTTTATTGACGCCGCTCTTGTCGGTGACTTTGATCTCATGGGGATGCATCCAGTAATCCAGCACCAATCGCATATCGCTGGTGACGATATCTTTGAAAGGTTTCTGCGGAAGGTGTGGCGCTGCGTTGCAGATCTGCGCCCAGGCCGCGGTGTAACCATCCTGGGTGGATTTGCCGATATCAGAAAAGGCTTCCGCCTTCCATGCATCGTACACCATCTGCAAGGTGTAGCTGTATTTGGATGTGGGATGCCTGGCGTAATCGATCAGCGCTTGCCTGGCTTCTGACCGCTTTGGGAACATACCCAAAGGTTCACGGACACAGCTGACATTTCCATCATCGTCGCAAGTGTACTTTGCCGGGGCATAGGCATAGTACCTGATGCCGTTTGCGCCGCTGACTTTGCGGATCGTGCCGGTGCCATTATCTCGTTTTGACATATTGCTCTTGCCTTTCCGGGGAGTGTGTGCTACCATAAATGGGTAGACTACCCCTATCGTAGTGGGTGAGGGTGTTCTATCTGCCGCTTCGGTGTTCCAGCACCGGGGCGGCTTTTTTGTTTACCCGGCGTCTTTTTCATTGAGCCATATGGGATCTTCGTTATAGAAGTGATCTTTGCGGATGTGGTTCAGCTCATGCTCCAGGGCACGATCCTGCAACTCCTGGGGCAGATTGGCATTGATATAGATATCAAAGGTGCCATCATCATTCGGCAGCGTTACCGCACGGACAGCTGTGGGTAAGGGAAGCAACCGAAGGAAAATGTAGTTACCCATATGGGCCTCCTTACTTCTTGCGCAGAGCTTCGATGATACGGACCGCGGCTTCCACGTCCTCCTTGGTGGCATCCTTGGAGAGCTGGAAGAGCATACGGCACTCCGGCCGGGTCTTCAATACCTGTAAATATTCGGTCAGCTCCTCGTCTTCATTGACGAGGGGCTGTTCGTTTTTCTTGCCGGTCATGATCTCCTCAATGGTGACACCAAGATACTTGGCGATCTCCTGGGCACGGTCATATGGAAGCTTCGTCATCTTCTTGGGATTCAGATAGCCGTTGGAATACCCACAGGCTTTTTCTAGGGCGGAGATGGCGATCCCCTTCTCTTTGCAGATTTGCCTTACAAATTCGACACTGTTAAACATAGTAATCCCCCTAATTAGAAAAAATCCTAAAATTCCTATTGACAAATTAGAAAATATCCTATACAATGGGGGTGTGCTTAGGAAATATTCTAAAGGTGACGATAGGCGTGTTCTGAAACTTATGCTCGCAACATTATTTTAGAATATAATCTAATAAATGTCAATACATATGCGAAAATTTTCTAAGCACTAATTTAAAGAGAGGTGGTCTATTTGATCTATACAAATATTATCAGTTTGTGTAAAGCCAGGAATATTTCAGTTTCGAAGATGGAGATGGAAACCGGCCTGGCAAACGGTACCGTTGGTAAATGGAGAAAGGTTTCTCCTACCATCGACAATGTGAAGAAGGTTGCAGAGTTTTTCGGTGTTACTATTGACAGTTTGGTCAACAAACCATCTGCTACTGGATAAAAGAAAACGCTCCCGGTGAGGGGAGCGGAGAGAGGGCCGATGTTGGCATCGGCCCCTACAGGAGATCAGTGCTTATTCAAGAAAAAAGGTGAGTGGGTAAATTAGCATCAGAATTAAGAAGATTATACCGGCAATTCCTACGATGATACGACCAATCTTTTTACTAAAGAAACCGGCAAACAGTCCTAACACCATAAAAACAGTAATGGCTAGTCCTACACTAGTAAGAAGAATGTCGCTAATGGAATCTTCAGAGGCAGAAACAACGGTGGAAATAGTTTCTTTCGGTTCTGCTGGTTCTGTAGGCCCTGTCTTGGGAATCCGGTTTGCGTGCTTCTCTGGTTCTGTCCAAGGAGGTAAAGCATTTTCATTGGAAGAAAATGTCGGAGTTCGTCCAATAATGGAAGAATCGTACTCGGTTCTTGATCCATAGTCTTCAGGATCCTTTATAACCGAAGGAAAATCATTGATTTTGCCTGTGGGTTGAGAAGTAGAGTTGCCTCCGGTTTTATGGTCGACATTGTCGTGGAAATTATAAGGACAGTCTAGATCACCGTCACTGTCCATATCGTAGTGATCGTGGGCGGAGTAGCCGTGGTGGTAATGGTAATCGCCATCGTCGTAATGACCGCCTTGGGAATCGGTACCGCCGGAATGGGCATAGACAGTTGTGCTGAGAGAAAACAGCAAAAGGATAATTAGAATCAGCTTTTTCAAAGAAACACACCCTTTCACCATGATTCTAACAAAGGTGAGGGTAAAAGGCAAGAGGGGACGGAGGTATCGCAATGGCGAAGAAGTACTTACGGATCAAAGAAATCGTGAAGGAGATCCAGCGGCTGGAAAGCTCGGAATATGTGGCGCTGGCGAAGACCAGCGAAGAAGTCGAAGTAGCGCTGCAGCAATACCTGGCGGAACTGCAACGGCTTGAGGAAAAGGGCATGGCCCTGGATGCCGCCGGGATCTCTCGACTCCAGCTGGAAACGATGGCTGACTTCATTGTTGGAGAATAGGGGAGGTATTTCAAATGACAGAAGCGGAATTGATGGCCCATGACAAGATAGGGCCTGAGGTGGCCGCACGGTACCTGCAGAACGGTACCACGGCGCAAGAGATCCGTGTTCGTGCGCAGAATGGGAAATGCCCTTTCTGCGTGGCGGAGAAGCCTACAGGTAGAAGATGGGTGTATCGGATCGTTCCAGGCTTGCTGGTGCAGTACAAGCAGGGGCAGCTGGGATTGCAGTAAATTCCAAGTTGATTTGGAACACCGCCGACGGAGGTACGGCGGATATGGGCGGGAAGTTATTTTAGGGAAGAACATCCGCAAGCATAGCGGAAGGTTGCCGGTTCGAATCCGGTCCTGCCCTCCACCGGTGGTACGGCCGACGGGTAATACCTCCTCCGTAAGATACCAGACGGTCAGAGCGTGAAAGACCGTCCGCCGTATAGCCAGCGGCGCGCTCACTTACGGGACAGGAAGCTCAACGGCAGAGCATCCCCGGCATGCAATGGTTCCGCAGTACCATTTGTATGCCCACCGGTTCGACTCCGGACTGTCCCCACATCGAAAACGAAGGGAGGCGCGGCAAAATCATCAATACCATACAGAATCTGGGTATCAACTACCTGGAAACGCCCGCGCTTTCCTGTGGGCGAGCCTGCTGCGGTCCCGGCAGGCAGATCCGCAAAGTACACCTGATCCCTTGGTACACATCTGGATTCGAGTAGTTACTGTGGCGGGACCGATAGAAAAATTTGTAACACCGGGCGGCGGCGATCCTTTCTAAGATTTGCATGCTATATCACACCTATATCACCTCTTAGGTGCCGCCGCCCTTTTTATGGCTTCGTAGCTCAGTTGGCAGAGCGCCGGGAAGGTGCGACCCGGATTGTCGCAGGTTCGAGTCCTGCCGAGCCACCAAAAGGCATCTTTTGAGCCAGGATGCCGAAACAGAGGAATAGGGGTCTGTGGGTTTCCTTTCATTTTCCTACGGACGGGAGCGAACCGCAACAGCGGTAAAGCAGACAGTGGAAGGCGGGGCCGCTGGACTAAAAAAAATAACGGTGCACCAGAAGGGCAGCACCGCAAATAATCGGAAGGAGTATTACTATGAACAAATTTGTAAACGAAAATGCGGTTAATCCGGATGCTGGCGCAGAAGTGGGGCGTGCTCCCATTGAGGTGGATCCTATTGAAGATGCGGTGAAGGCAAACATTGCCATGAGTGAGACGATCTGCGAGCTGGAAGCCAAGGTGGAAAAGCTTACTGCCGAAAAAGAAAAGCTGGCAGGTTGCCTGGAAGCTGTTTCTTTGGACCTTCGCAATTCCCAGGCGGCAACGGCGCAGTACCGTGCTAACGCATCAGACCTCGGCAGACTCGTTAAGCGGGAACAGGAAGGTCGAGTCAATGACCGGAAGGCTTACGAGATGCAGATCAATGAGATCCGAAAGTATGTCAGCAAACCGATCACATTACCGATTATCCTGGGCGCAGCTTCCGGCATCCTCGCATTGCTGGTAGGTGTGTGTATCGATCAAAATCTCATGACCTGCGTCCTGGGTGATCCTCTTGGGGCAGGTTTGCTGGCGACATGCGCACTCTTTGCCGGTGTTGTGTATGAGCGCCTGCGTCTGAGGTAAGGCTATGGCGACCGGAAAGTTCGTGGCACCGAACTGGATGCAGGCCTTGGTGGCGGAATCCGTCGGTCTGGATCCCAACGCCGTGGCGGTCAGAATGGAAGATGATACACGGATCGTATTCCTGGTACATAAGACCCGGAAGGAATACAGCGTGAATAAGACCACTGGCAATGTGGTCATTTCGTAGGAGGCAATATGGTAATACACGAAAAAGCACTGATCAGCTGCATGAAGGAAGCTTACCGCAACCAGGGCTATACCGTGGCGGTGGATGATGACAACTGGATTCTGATCAACGGTGGCTACTGGCTCGCAAGGATCGCAGAAGAGGAAAGCTCCAATGAGCTGCGCAGCTTGATTACACTGCATATGCGGCAGGTACCGGATGCCGGCGACGCATACAAGACTGTAAAGACCAAGAACGGTCCGTTTGTACAGAAGATGCTTCTGGAAGATGCCATGGGGATCATGGAGATCCTTGAGGGCAAGCTGGAAGAAGCTGCTCAAAAGCCCGCACAGATGAAGCGTGCGGACATGTTCCTTAGAAACTGCGGTGTATGGCAGAACACGGAAGATCTAAGCATTATGATGGTGGATCCCAGATATGAGATGCTGATTGGAAAGCCTCTTGATGTGACAAGGGCGGGGTATGGCTTATATTTGGACGACGATATCAGCGCACTGTGGGTTTTGGCAGTACAGGACAATGAAGCAAAAGATAAGATCGAGCATCTGGCCAAGATCAGATGGGTAGGAGAATAAAAAAGGCGGCGCCCCCAGCCGACCAAAGCAAGGGCACCGCATTTCAATCCAGCCGAAAGGGGCTGTGGCTACATTATAGCACACAGCTCCTTTTTTGGCAAATAAAAAATGGAGGCATGTATGATTGATTTTTTCGAGAAGCAATGGCAGGACAAAGCGATTGAAAAAACGACCCAAGAGCGCAAGCAGGTAAAAGGGCAAAAGGAAACAGCAATGGCCAATGCAGTACTGGATATGCTCCATGAATTCTGCATCCAAAGCTCTGCTTTTGCAAAGGCTGTGGCGGAGGGCGGCAGTTTTGCAGATTGCATGACTGCTGTGGCCAAGGGCGTAGGTTCCCACATTTCCGATGTTGATGCTTACAAAAAAGCGGTAAAGTTCTACCTTCCGGATGCGGATATTGCAGTGCGGATGGATATACAGACTGCATCGCAGCCGAAGAAGGCAGAGCCTGCACAGATTATAAGCTTCAGCCTGGACGATCTGCTGGGGGTATGATGAATGCTGGTGAAGAAGGAATTGGCGGCGGTGCCGGTTTTGCCTTGCCCACCTGTGGAGATCACCAAAAAGAAGAGCAGATGGCATTCATCGAAAGAATGGGCAATGACTGCGCAGGTATTGGAGCTGCAACGAAGTGGACGGGTGCTGGTGGCAGATTTTTACCAGCTACCGGATCAAGAGCCATACTTGCGCTTTGCTTGTGATGGCAGCAATTATTGCACCGCAGAGCACCCGGCTACCACTTGGACGCAGAAGGGACTTGAGGGATACTTAGGTTATAGCGACGTATTCGAAGACCCCGGGGCGAAAAAGGCGGTGCAGGACTTTTTTGGCAGCAATCTGAATTACCGAACAGCCACCAGAGAAATGGAGGACTTCTGCAGCAGAAAAATGATGGAGAAGCGGTGGAAAGCGGCAGATTCCAAAGAGGATTTGATGCGTCGGCATTTCGCTATGTACCCGGCATTGCCGGAGAATCTGGCGGAATACTGTAATAAACATATATTCCATCAAAGCTATGTGTTTTACAGCAAGATTCAAAAACATGGGGGAAGGGATGCACATTGCAGCAGGTGCGGGCAGCACTTCCAGGTGTACAAGGAGGTCAAGCATAATTCCTCGGCACCTTGCCCCAAATGCGGCGCACGGGCCACGTGGAGGGCTGACTTCCACAGGATGGAGATCCGGGAAAAAGACGATATCTGCATTTCTGCCAATGTGGACGGCCAGTTGCTGCTGCGTTGGGTGACGGTGGAACGGTTTTACCGACCTCCCATCTACAAAGAGCATTTCGATTTTACGACCATAGCATACACGCTATATCTAAAGGGTGGGAAGACCTACTTTTATAAGCTTAGAAGCTGTGGGTACAACATGGGAGGATGGTACCGGGGAAAAATAGGCGAATTCTACTACCACAGCTCCCGGATTTATGCAGACAATTTGGCGGAGGTATTCGGCCGGAAATACTACAACGTAGATCTTCAAGCCGGACTTGAAGGTGACAATCACCATCTTTCTTTCTGTGATCTGCTGAACAATCTGAAGAATGAGCCGGTTGCTGAATATTTGTTCAAACTGGGAATGCCGTATCTTGCAAGTACATACAGACACAGGGATGCATTACCGGAAAAGGCTGGCTTTAAGGACTATGTGGGCATAGGCAAGGAATACCTGCCAATGATGCGCACTATGGACATTACCTGGTCGGAGATCGAGCTGATCAAAAAAGCCGGGTGCTGGGTCAGCGAGGAAATGCTTGAAAGGTGGCGGATGCTGCGGCTTGCCAGCTGGCAAAACCACCAGGCAATCAAGGTTATGAAACACGTCAGCTTTGTTCAGGTGCTGAACTACCTGGAGAAGCAACGGCGGCTGCTTCATGTTACCGCTGGGTCGATACTCGGATGGTGGGAAGATTACCTGGGTATGAGCCAAGAACTACACGTAGACATGAGCAGTAAATCGGTGAGGATGCCCAAAAATATCAAGGTTGCTCACGACCAGGTTCTGGATGCAATCAATATGATCCGCGCAGAAAAGAGAGCGGCGGAAGAAATGGAAAAGGCCAGGGCACGAGAAGTTACCTATGCACCTGCTGTGGCGGCACTATATGAGCGTATTTCCTTTGACAGCTACAGTAAAAACGGATTTACGATCCGCTTGCCAGAGCATGTGGAGGATCTTGTACGGGAAGGCCAAAGCCTGGGCCATTGTGTTGGCCGATTCGAATATGACCAAAAGACGGTGCGGGGAGAGAGCTGCATCGTATTCGTCCGGAAGGCAACAGAACCCGACAAACCATTTTTTACCATGGAATATGACCTGAAGGCAAAAACCATCCGGCAGCTATACGGTAAGGGAAACATGCAAGCGCCGCAGGAGGTAAGGAAGTTTGCTAATGAATACATCAAGCGGCTGAAACCGCGAAAGAAACAGGAGGCAAAAACAGCATGAACGATATTATTACTGCTCGGGACATTGAAATTGTCACGGCGGAAATCAAAGTGATTGAAAAGCAGGTGGTCAAGGCCGCTATTTACGGATGTATCGAAATTGGCCGCAGATTGGTGGAGGCCAAAGAGCTGGTTGGCCATGGTGGCTGGGGCAAATACCTGGAAGAGAATGTCCGGTACTCCCAACAGTGGGCAACCAATCTGATGAACCTTTACAAGGAATATGGATCTCAACAAGAGAGCCTTTTTGAATCTTTTGCAAATTCCAAGTCATTTGGGAATATTGACGTTACAAAGCACATCCTTCTGCTGGCGGTGCCGGCGGAAGAGCGTGCGGACTTTGCTGAAAAGAATGATGTGGAGAATCAGACGGTAAAGCAGCTGCAGGAAGCCATTCGTCAGAGAGATGATGCAATTCAGGAGCGAGACAGTAATCTGCAGGAAGTCGTGCGGCTCAAGGAACAAAATGAGCAGATCACAGCCGGTATGAGTGAAGCTGCAGACAAGCTGGAGGCCAAAGACGCCCAACTGGAATCCATGGAGCAGACTCTAAAAGCAGCACAGGAGAAAGAGAATGCCGCGGCCCAGAAAATCGAAAAGCTGAGCAAGCAGCTTGAGAAGGCCAAGGAGGGAAAGGCAAAAGCAGAGCAGGCATTGGCAGCAGCAAAAGAGAATCCCGACATACCGGAATCCGTCATGGAGCAGCTGCGCTGTGAGGTGGCGGCTGATGCGGCAAAGCAGGCAACAGAAGAAATCTCCAAGGAATTGGAATCTGCCAAGGTGGCGGCTGAAGTTGCTGCCAAGGACCGGGAAACAATCGAAGCACAGCTGAAGAAAACACAGGAAGACCTTTTGGCAGCGCAGAAGCAGGTTCAGTTGGCTAACCCGGATATGGTGTTGGTTAGTACCTATTTGCAAGGTGTGCAGGACCAATTCAAAAAAATGCTTGATGCGCTGAAAGCGGTGAAAGCCACTGATCCGGAATCCGGCGCCAAGATGAAAGAAAATGTGAAAAGCAAGCTTCTTGAGAGTCTGGCAAAGGCGCTCGAAACTGTGTAACATGGCAGGATTGCGGTATGAGAGTATAGCAGATCTGCCGGAGCAGATGCGCCAGCAGGTGGCGGGAAAGCTGAAGGAAGCAATGCCCAACGCTAGACCGGTGGCATCTCCGGCCGGTGATGGATTGGAGTGGCTCGGCGACAAGCTGAAGCAGAACAAATACCACAATGAGCCGACGGTGGTAAACGGGATCAAGTTCGATTCCAGGAAAGAAGCCAGGCGGTATGAGCAGCTGATGCTCGCTATGGAGCTGGGCGCTATCACGGATCTGCGGTTGCAGGTGGATTTCACACTCATTGAAGCTTATACGGACCACACCGGAAAACGGCATCGTGCGTTGCGGTACGCAGCGGACTTTACATACAAGGTGGCGGCAGCCGGCTATGATCGGCTGTCTGCCCTGGGATATGAGGACATCGAATACTGGCGCAGCTGGGGTGCCGGTGCGCTGATAATCGAAGATGTGAAATCCAAAGCCACCAAGACGAGAGTGTATATCAATAAAAAGAAGATGATGGCCGATCGTGGGTACATCATCCGGGAGGTATGAGCAATGGTCGAGGTAGGCCAAAAATATATGGTAAGACCGGCATTTGCAAGAATGTCTGTAGAGAAAACAAATGAGCAGATCGGTCAGGTGGTGTATATCCATCCGCAGAAACGGTATGCAGTGCTGGAATTTGAGGGTGTGGACGGTAATCCCCGGGAGTGCTACCACCTGGACGAGCTGACCAAGGCAAACTTCGCCGGATACGGAAAGAGGAAGCGCCTATGAAGATCTTCCGGTGCAAAAAGACACTGCTGATAGAGCAGTACAACGAAGATGGATACTGGCAGCCATGCCAGCGGATGGAGATCAAGCCGGGGACATTGCTCCAGGAAAGCAGAAAACCGCTGCAAATCGCAGCGGCGCCGGGCATCCGGCTGGAAAATAAGGAAATATGGCTTGAGGTCATGCCGGAGACCCTGGCAGAACATTTTGAGGAGGTGCGGTGATGCGGCACAATTCCAACAAAGGGACAAAGCAACCAAGAAGGGCAACAAACGAAGAGTTGCTGGGAATCCTGCGGGGCGAGAAGTTGGCGGAGTTTCTTTATAAAAATGCAGATGCTTACTGCACGAACAAACCGGAATGCGGTCTGAAGCTGGATTCCGATCAGGAGATTGCGCAAAGTGAATGCAAAAAGTGCCTGGTAGAGTGGCTGAAGAAGGAGGCGGAGATATGACTAATTTAACGGCCTATTTATGGGGCGTCGCTTTTACGCTGATTGTGGAAACGGTAGTAATGATGTTCGTTACCGACTGGCTGAGAAAGAAGGTACGCCGTGAAAAAGAAACTGCTTGAAGTGGCAGAACGGATTCTTTCTGCTTTCCTATCAGGATTTGCTTGCTTCGGGATGTTCCTTCTTATATGGGTTCTTCTAAAGATTTTCGCCCCGGAAGAACCGCAAATCGAAGAGGCCGGATTCCTTGTTTTGCTGAGCATGCTTCTGATACACGCCGTCACGAAGGGACTTGACTATGTCCGTGATCTGTTGTGGGAGTTTGAGTTAGACGAATTGATAAGAGAAGGAAGCAAGAGCGAACAAGATATACAAGCGGAAGCGCTTTATGAGCATTTGGAGGTCAAGTGATGGAAATACAGAAGACGCTTAAAATCATCGAAATCAATCCTGATATTCGGGCAGATGTGGAAGCCAACAACGGCTACTGCCCTTGTGCTATCTGGCAGACACCAAACACGAAATGTATGTGCAAGGACTTCCGGGAGCAGACAGAACCGGGTGAGTGCCATTGTGGGCGGTTTGAGAAAGTGAGGATGCACGGAGAATCATGAAACCGATGGAGGCATGGGAAATGGAAGCCGTATTTATTTTTACGGGGATCGTGATTCTGCTGGTGGCGGTGGCAATCGCATGGTTGGCATCGAAGGCAGTTCGGATCAGAGGAGATACGCAGGAAGATCAAGAAGAGGATCCTTGCGAAAAGTGTCTGCGGTGGTCGGAATGTAATGGGGTGGATGAAGATTGCCCAATCAAGGAAGCGGATTGCCACGCCAGTGTGCGTACTGGCTCGCAATGACAGAGAATATTGGTGGCGGGCCGATGTGGGCATCGGCCCCTACAAAAGAAGCGCGGATTGCACCATGGGCCTGGGAGACCGGGCCTATGTTGGAGGCTGCGACAGGTTACCCAAATATTGAGGTAAAGTTGTGGGATCAAGCAAGAGGAAAGGGTGAGATCTTTGCAATGGAGTAGAACGGTAGAATTTACATGTGTGGTGTGCGGCAAGAAGGGAATCGATGCTTCCGGCGGTTCCAAGAAATATTGCAGTGTGGCCTGTAGGAATAGAGCACGCAACCACACAAGTGACATCCCTTGCAAGTACAACGAGGGAGTTGACTGCACAATCCCTAATTGTGACGCTTGCGGATGGAATCCAGCGGTTTCGCAAGACAGATTGGATAAATACTTGAACGGATCTGCAAGAAAATGCAGAACTGATCGTTGAAGGAAGGTATATAAAGCTGGGAGGTGTTGAGATGGCTATTCAGATGAAGAAGCGTTCTTTCTATGGCATGATCTGCGAGCAGCAGGTGTATAACGTGCCGGATGGCGTGCGGAAGATAGAGGATTATGATCCGGAGAAGGTGAAAAAAGACCGCTTCGAGAATGAAGCAGACTATAAGAAATTTAAACTGGAGATCTCCAGAAGAAATCACAACCGGATGTTCCACGCTAACTTCTCTCCCAGCTCCATATACAGCACTCTGACTTTCGATGACGAATGGGAAATCCACGACTTTGACGAGGCGAGGATCATCCGCAAGCGCTATGTAGGCGCTCTGAAGAGAAAATACCCGGATGCAGTTATCTTCCTTTATATGGGCCGTGGCAAGACCACGAACCGCATCCACTTCCATATGGTCAGCGAAGGCGTGCCGGAAGAATTCATCGTCGGCAAATGGAAGTACGGCAAGATCCGGCACAACGCCCACCTGCGTGAGCATTGCTGGTACGAAGGCGTGGATCGCGGCCAGGATTACACCGGACTTGCAAACTACCTCTTTAACCACTGGACAGAGGAAATCGGCGGGCACAGATGGTTTATGACCAAGAATGCCAGGAAGCCGGAAGTGGAAGAGCCGACGGAGGTCAAGATCCACGGCGGCTACTCCGCCAAGCGTCCGCCCAAGGCACCGAAGGGATATACTCTGGTGGAGATCGAAGCCACCAAGTACGGATACTGGTGCTTTAAGTACATAGTGATGCCAATGAAGAGAAAAAAGAAAACGGCAGATATCGATGATGGATAATATGCCCCTCATCCGTCACGGCTGACGCCGTGCCACCTTCCCCCGAGGGGGAAGGCTCGGGTCGTCGATGGCGCCGACCCCTACGAATTGAAAATGAAAAAGCACCGGTCGGAAGACCGGCTGGATTAAACCTTGTAGATGTGTAAAGTTTTGGAACAATATGTGAGATAGAAGCGGAGGTGCGGACTTGAGCAAACCCAGATATAACTGGTGGTCATTTGCCCTGGCTATCATAAGGGATTACCCAGCCAGGGCAACAGCCTTGAAAGATCTGCGGGAACAGAAATTGACAGCGGATCTTTCTGGCATGCCAGGAGGTGGAGGCACAGGAAGATCAACGGAAAACCATGCCATCTGCCAGCTACCACCACAAGAGCAGAGGGAATATGACGCAGTAAACCAGGCAATGAAACGCACAAGAGCCATGCCGGAGGGAAAACTGAGGATCAATACAGTGAAACTCTCCATCCTCAAAGGGTACGGGATCCCTGCCGCTGCATTGACGCTGAATATCGCTGAAAGAACAGCCCGCAGGTACCGATGGCAATTCATCCTGCTGGTGGGGCATATGTACGGCTTCCTCGATGAGGAGGCTTATCTTGCTGCCATCAAAAAAGATATGCCAAAATGAAAACTGGACTCCAAGAGCCAAAAAAATGTGCTATGCTTGTACCGTCAAAGAATGCACAGAGGCTTCGGGTCATCCCCGGGCCTCTGTTGTGCTTTGATAGGTTTCCGGCACAGAAGAAGCTGGAGGGTGGGATGCGGGACAATATCGTGGAAAGAAGGTGGCGGTATTGGCCGGATTAAAGCCAAAGGAAGAAAGGTTTTGCCAGGAATATGTGATCGACTACAATGGCACCCAAGCCGCTATTCGATCCGGATACAAAGAGAGCGATGCCGCCAACCGGGCGACCAGATTGCTGAAAAAAGCCGAGGTTTCCGCACGCATACGCGAACTAGAAAAAGAAATGGCCGAGAGATTGGCCCTCAGCCAGGACTATGTTGTGATCCAGCTGGTGCAGCGCTACAACGAGTGTAAAGCCCAAAATGATAACAAAAACGCCTTGAAAGCGCTGGAACTTATGGGAAAACACCTGGGAATGTTTGAAAAGAGCAAAGGCGATGCTGACCAGGGAGGCAAGAAACTGGAGGATCTGATCTGATGTACAGTGCAGACTTCCTCATCGAAAAAAGACGCCAAAAATGGGAAGAAAATCGCAATATTGAGCATGACAAGGAACTGAGAACCGCCATTGCCAAGGAACTGATGCACAATGACGCCATGCTGGCGGAGGTGCGCAAGTACCCGGAAAAGCTCATCGAACTGGTGTTCGTGGTGGTGGACAAGAGCCAAAAAACCATGCCTTTTTTCTTCAATGCGGTGCAGCGGGAATTTTTGGAGCGGCTGAACCAGGCAAAGGAAGATTTTGAAAACGGAAAAATTACGGATATATCCCTGCTGGTGCTGAAAGGCCGACAGCAGGGATTTACTACGCT
>JAEIGA010001445.1_pt1 | contig 37133 bp, 35 predicted proteins | sample 9270691 | NCBI WGS metagenome assembly JAEIGA01 (sample SAMN17057246, study PRJNA624740) | gut metagenome | biome: biome; isolation source: fecal sample | host: Bos grunniens | place: China: Xizang | collected 2019
CGGCATTTTGTCCATCAGTACCCCTTGGTATGGTGAAATTCAAAACGGCGTTTGCTCCGGTGCCGGAGTTCGTTACAGTAGCGTTTGTCCCCGGTTCCCCAGTGGTGGTTTGCCCGACGATTACGGTTTGGAAGACGTCGTTCACGGACAGTTCAGTGTCCACCACTTTTATCTCACCATCTATCTCTTTGGTTGTCAGGAACTTACCCCCCCCCCCCAATGGACGGGGTCGTGAGGGCGTCGATGGACGTGACAGGGTGAATGACGTCACTACCTTGGGCGTTCGTTAATTGCTTGATTATGTTAGCCATTGTGTTATTAAATGTTTAATGATTATACACTGCATAAATAGTCAGACGCCCGAAAAACAAAAAACGCCCCTCGAGATTGAGAGGTGTTTTTCTTTTCAGAAACAATAACGTTATTTTCCAGTGGAGTTCACGGACAGTAGTCCTTCCTTTGTCACTTTACCGTCAACCCAGTCAGCAAGAACCTGCCTGAGGAAATCCCTGCGCTCCTTGTCGTCCTTTATGATTCCGGAAAACTTTGCGTCAATCTTGTCAATCATTTTCTCAGGACTTATAGTCTGCAAAGGCTCACCGTTTGAGCCCAACACTTGTATTGCGATTTTCTCCACCACGTCACCGTCCTCGTTAATGTCGTCGTACTTCACATAAGTGTAGTTTTTCGACACATAGTCATAGACTTTCCGGACGAGCGTCGTATTGACGGCAAACGCCTCTCTCAACACACGCCCCTTGTAACGGCGCACCTGCTCGTTTGTTAAAACAACAGATTTTCCCATTTCTCAGAACTTAATTTTGTCCAGTTTAGTCTGTTTCATCCATTCGGCAACGTCAAACGACGGGCAAGCTTTTATCCACTCGTTAGGTGTAATCTTACCGTCATGGTTTTTGTCAGGTGAATAGTCACGGTGTCCTTTTACATCACTTACTTTAAACTTCTGCATCAGAGTCTTCACAAGACAATACAGAGCGTTTTTCTGAGCCTCAGTCCTCGTATCCTTCGGTTTTCCGTTTTTGTCGCAACCGCCGATATAGCAGATTCCAATGCTGTCCTTGTTCCATCCGGAAGTATGAGCTCCAGCCTTATCCAACGGACGCCCTTCCTGAATCTCGCCGTTCAGCTTGATAATATAATGATAACCGACGTCAGTCCAACCGTTCGCAAGGTGCCAACGACGTATGTCACTCACGTCATAGTCCATTCCCTCCTTAGTTGCGGAGCAATGTATGATGATACACTTAATATTTCTCATGATACTATATTATTTTGAAAATTTATTTTTCAACTTCAACCGAATAAAACAAGAGTCAGCAACGCGGCAATCGAGCCGTATACGACGCCAACAATGTCAGCGCAAATGTTTCCGGGTTTAAATGATTGTTCTCCCTTACCAGTCTTTTTTGCAAACACCCATCTGACAACCTCCTGCACGATGGAGAGGAACTGTGCACCGCAAGCAAGAGCCATGAATGCAACACCAACCTCACCAATCGAGAACCCGAGAATGAGCATCCCGAAAAACGCCAATATCATCCAAGTGAGGAATGTTACGGATTGATATCCTTTCTCAAAATCCAACACCTGGACATTGTCATTCAGCCATGTCAAAAGTTTTTTCATTGTCGTCAACACTTTTTACTTTATAAATATACTGAGATAACGAATCGATAACCAACCGTTGGAAACAAAAACGAAAATCACCACATTTATGTATCATACGATAACAGTCAAGAAATGACAACAACTGAAAACGAAGACTACAAATTCACACATGAATGTAGAAACGTGTTAGTCCACATGAAGGACAACATAGTTCAAATGTATCCTGTGCGTAAAATACGGGGTGAACACTACCTTCTGGCAATTGGAGATATAAAAGACTGTGAAGCGTATAAAATACTATCTGGACTGATGTTATCGGAAAATATGGAGGAGCTTTTTGCGTGGTGTTCTGAAAGTATCAATAAACGAACCGAACCACCTACAACTTCTGTGAAGTATGATAGCGTGTTCAACAAATGTCTGGAGGATGCTTCAAAAGACAAAAGTCCCATCTCTTCGGGTAGTTTTCTTTATCATATTGTAATGAACAGTCAAAATATCGCTCATAAACTATTGTCGTTGGGTGTAACAGCAAAACAAATACAACATGAACTCTCAGACGAAAACGACGAAAAACCTCAACAACAGGCTAAAAACGAGCAAAAAAACGAAAACGCAAATTCGCCACAACAGCCAAAAAAGAACACACCGAAATCTGCAAGGGGAAACAAGAACACAACACGTTTGACAGCAGAAGCAGTCGAACTGGATAAATACATGGTTAACATAAGCACCATGGCTGAAGAAGGTAAAGTGGATGAGGTTGTCGGGAACGAAGACGTCATAAACTCGGTATTCACCTGTCTGTTAAAACGTGAAAAAAACAATGCACTCCTTGTTGGGGATGTAGGCAGCGGAAGGACGTCAACAGTAATGCACATAGCCAATCTGATTAACGAAGGCAATGTGGCAAAACACTTCGAAGACAAACGCCTCATGCTCATGGATTTCATGTCACTCGTGTCAGGCACAGGATTCAGAGGCGGCTTCGAGGCGAAATATGAAACCGTTGTCGAAAACGCACGAAAGTTGGGAAACGTCATCGTATTCATTGACGACATACACTCCATATTGTGGCAAAACTCAAAGTTTTCAGAAGTTTCAACAGATATAATGCTTGATAAATTGTTGTCGGACAAACGAATACCGTGTATCTGTGTCACAACATACGAAGGATATTCAAAAACAATTATGACGAATGAGCTTCTCAACAGTCGATTCGAGAAAATAGAGATGCCAAAACGCAACAAACAAGAAACCATTGAGATACTTTGCCGTGTCAAGGAAAAATACGAGAATTTCCACGACGTCATAATTTCAAAAGAATTTGTAACGAAAGCCGTGGACGCGTGTGAACGGTTCCTCCCGGACTATTGTATTTCAACAGTATCGGAAATAATGGACATGGCTGCCTCTATTGAGCGTATGTCGGAGAAACCTGACGATGAACTACTTCAATTGAAAACAGAACTACAGGAAATAGAAGACAAAATCAGTACCGCGAACACAGACACAGATGCATCCCAATACGACAACCTCATGAAAGAGAAGGTTGCGAAAAAAACTGAAATCTCCCAAAAGGAAAAGGAACTCAACCTGTCGAGAAAAAAGCCTAAACTCACTGATAAACAACTACTTGAGGCAATCTCCAAAAAAACGGGACTCCCAACAGGGGAACTCACAAAGGACGACACGGAAAAACTGTCCAAACTCCCAAAACGGTTGAAGGAGTGGGTAATAGGACAGGACGAAGCGATAGATACCGTTTGCGCAGCTGTGAGAAGACAACGATCAGGACTCTCAGACAGGAACAAACCACAAGTATTCCTTTTCGTCGGACGCACTGGCTGTGGAAAAACGTATTTGGCAAAAAAACTATCAGAAGCAATATACGGCTCCGAACGGAACATGGTGCGTCTGGACATGTCGGAGTACTCTGACAAGATAAGCGTCAACAAACTCACAGGAGCAAGCAGCGGATACGTCGGTTATGACGATGGTGGTGTGTTAACAGAAGCTGTAAAGAAAAACAAACATTGTATAGTGTTATTAGATGAAATCGAAAAAGCGGACGACGGCGTGTTTGACGTCTTTTTACAAGTGTTCGACGAAGGACGGCTCACGGACAACAAGGGTGTCACAGTCGACTTTTCGGATACAATCATCATAATGACATCCAACATCGGTATGAAAGAAATAGAGGACAGAGGCATACAAGTAGGGTTCACAAGGGACACAAACAATTCCTACGACAAGGACGTCGTCCTCAAAACACTCAAACGACGTTTCAAACCCGAGTTCCTCAACAGAATAAACGACATAGTTTTCTTCAATTCCCTCACGGACGACAACATCAAGGCAATCATTACAAGCGAACTCAAGAAAGTGGAAAAACGAGTGGAAAAAGCTGGATACTCCCTGTCAAACGACGTTTACACCGGAAACACAGCACAACGTATCTTCGACGAAGTAAGGAACGAGAAAGAATATGGCGCACGCCCAGTCATACGGACAATCGAGCGTCTGGTTGAAGACAAGATAGCCGACTTGATTATCGAAGGAGGTGTAAAGAAAGGACACACGTTTGTGGATGAGGAAATTACAAAAGAATATTAACACAAAAATAAACCGCCCCTCAATATCGAGAGACGGCTTTTTTGTTTATTTACCTACGCATATTTCCCTTGCTGACTACGATAGACATAGCGTATGAGTCCACAGTTCCAAATTTTCGCATACCCCAGTTCCTCAGTCATTTCGCATTCAGTCATAGTCAACGGCAACCCGTATTTTTTATGGAGAATATGTTTTCTGAAGCCGAACTTATGAAGACGCACACCGTGTCCGTTAGTGTACGAATAATCCGGGCTTTCAACCGCATCAGCAACAAAGCCCATCTTGGTATATAGGTTCTCACCTTTGTCATCGAAATTCCATCGTCTATCAAGAAATGTTTTAACGGATTGTACGTCGTTTTCTTTTAAAAACGCGTTGAACAATTTGGAAGCCAACCCAGTTATGCTGGAATAATGCCAGTCGGTACAAAACCTTACAAGTTCCCATTTTCCGTCACCTTTTTCTTTCTTGAAACACATGACACCAACTAACACACCTTTGTAAAACGCGCCGTATCTTGTTGTGGATTTGGTTTTACCCTGTATATGGTACATTTCAAGAAAACAGTCACATTCCTTATTTTCTATTGTCCTAATCGAGCATTCCCTTGCACCAATTTTCTTATTTCCAGAGTCACACCCCAATAGATGCGCAATTTTTGCTTTCACGATTTCCTTTTTGAACAACCACTCATCCTCGAACACATGTATGAGTCGGATACCGTTTTCAAGGCACGCTTGACTCTTGTTGAAATGATACCACTTGTCTTTCCCTCTTGCCTCGCAATGCCACCTCAAGCCATCAAATTCTATGGCAAAACTCTTTTCAGGAATATACACGTCAAGCTCGTATTTCTTGTCAATCCTTACACGGTGCTCGACTTTGAAACCTAGACTTTCCACATACCCTGAAATTTCGTCCTCACCCTTTGAAGCGTGATTACCACACTTCGGGCAACCTTTACCCTGTAAGAAATTATCTGGCGTCGCCTTGAAAAAACCGTGCGGCTTTCCATTAGCACCAATCTTGTTGCAAAAAACGTCAACCTTTACTTGTGACGCGACGTATTCCACATGGCTGTAATCGTAGTCATCCTCAGCATGCACAAGTTTCGCACGCCGTATGAATTCCTCCGTAGTGTATTTCTGTTTCTCCGTATTCCTGTCAATCGCCTTCTGTGGATGCCCACTCCCCTTCAAATGTGCGTTCACCTCTTGAATATATTCACCGTATTCCGTACCGTCAGGACTCAAGTCATGATCAATAATCCTTATCTTGTCGTGGAAATTTTTCACGTCCTGTTTCGGATATTCGAGATTCTCGTTCGGATGTGAAGCCTTAAGCCTCTCATACAGCTCGTCCCATTCCATACGCTGTGATTTCGATATGCGCTCGTTTCTGTAGAACGGATTCTCCTGTCCCTTTAAATGATTGCACGGCGTCTGGTAGAACACCGGATTCTCGGGACAATTCCTATCAATAATTTTGACTGGTGTGCGGTTGTTGACATATTCAACGTCAGAGTAATCGTACTTGTCACCGTGCACTTCCCGCGCCTTCTCTATGAACGCGAGGCGTCTCTCTTCAACCGTTTTCATTGTGCTTCACTTTTTGACGTTTCGGGTTGAGGGACGTTTGGGTTGCGATAGACGTATTTTATCAAGCCACAGTCCCATATTCTTTTGTACCCTAATTTACTCAACATTTCTTCACCAGTCATTTTTTCATCGAAGCCAAACAGTTTGATTAGACTGGCTTTTCTGAAACTAGAACGATGAAATCTGATAATCTGATGATTTTTGTTTATAAAAAGTGTATAATTTGGCTGTAAGTAATCGGTTTTAGTAAATCCAATCTTATCATATAAGTTTTCACCAATGTTAGAAGTCCATCTTCTATCAGCAAATGATTTAATTTCATCAAATTTATAATGGTTTACAAAATGCTTGAATAATTTACCGCCAACTCCACGGCAATTATAATGATAATTAGTGGCAAAACGTGTCAAATTCCATTTTAATGGTTCCTCTTCTGTAAACGTCATCACGCCGACAAGCGTTTCTTTATTAAACGCACCAAGATAAATTGTGTCGTATTTACCAAATCCTTGTATATGATACATATCAAGAAATGTCATGGCTTCATTTTCGGTTATTTCTTTAACAAAACAATCCCGAGCGTTAATTTTGACACCTTCATCCTTTTGAAGAATGTGCCTTATTTTTGATAAAACGATTTCTTTTTTGTGTACATACTCGTCTTCAAAAATTTGATACAACTTTATTCCTTTTGATTCAGCAATATTAGTTTTCTCTTGATGATAATATTTCTTTTTACCATAATCTTCTGTGTGATAGAGCAAACCGTTAAATTCAATTCCAATTTTTAGTGATGGTATGTATATGTCAATTTCTTTACCTTCAAGTATTTTTCTTGTATTTTGCTCAATTACAAACCCAAGACTTCTAACATAATCTGCGATTTCATTTTCTGGCTTAGATGTTTTATGAAACGTGGCATTCATGTTATTTCTTTTGGTGGCTTCTGAAAGTTTGTCGTGTGCGTTTTTTGAAACAGTTTCTTGTAATCCATATTTCATTAGATAAGAATACTGTGTCAAGCCATGTTTTCTCAAATGATTGGTACTTAAAGCCCCAAGTTTTTTACCACAAACTTGGCAAACTAAGAAATCGTTTTTGTCATTTGACATTTGTCTGTTTAGTACGGGTGAAACAAGTTCAAAGTATTTTTTGTCTTCAGGATGTTTTTTCAAATGTTCTAACTTAGATAGCCCGTGTGCTTTTTTCAAATGAACCTCGTATGCCCCAGATTTGTTTTCCACGTCATTTGTTACCCATTCACAATAAGCGCATTTCTTTTCTTCTTTCTTTGCATGTTCTTCAATGGTAAACCACTGTTCCCACCAATAGTTGCCAGTTCTCATATAATAGAGGCGTCTGTCATAGAGTGTTGGTGTAGGCACACCGTATTTTTGTTCTATATACGTTGTCAAGTGCCCACCACGATTGTAAACGTCATTACACTCATATCCAGTCTCTTTATCGACGGCGACATAACACACACCGTCTTTTTCTGGATATTTTTCTATTTTCCAATCATTAACAACAAAAATGTCTTTAAGTGGTTGTTTCCCCTTTTTCTTAATTTCAATTCCATGTTCTAACAGGCATTTTTTGATTTTGTCTTTGTTTACATGATATTCTTCAGCCATTTTTGCAATACCATCATTAGTTTCGATATAGCGACGACAAATCTCTTCTTCGTTAATAGGGTTACTTTTCATTTTGTGTATTTTTGATTTATTTATAAATTCTTGATGTTATTAATATAACAAATGTCTCATAATAAAACAAGTTTTTGTGAGAAATTTTTTCAATTTATTTTTTAGAACAAACATAAATAGTCTGTTTTCATAAAACAAAAAAGAGGAAGTTTTTAGTCTTCCTCTTTTCTTAATTTGCTAATATAGCGCGTTTTACTTAACGCAACTCATTAACATTCCAATGCACGAGTCCGTCACAACGGAGGTGAGCAAAGTATCTATTGTTCACCAATTTTTTAGAGTAACGTGTAGAAATTCCCTTAACTGGTGCAAAGTTAAATGGGCTGTACATCGTAGGCGTCAAAGCCATAGGAATGTACGGGGCGTAGATATAACCAGTGTCAAGCAGAGAGGTGCCGTGGTGAGCGAGGATGATGCTCCAGTGCGGTGCATACGGATCCACAATCACTTGGTAACGTCCTTGCAGGCTACCAATCTTCTCGATACCCATGTTATACTCAAGGCTCTCGGCGCTGGCGTCGGAAACGTGGAAGTATTCCAAGTCGTTAAGGACGGCGCTCACTTCGGCGGACACAACAGCGATGTTGGCACCACCACGGAGGGTAGCCTTCTGAATCTGGGCGCTCAGCTGGTTAATCTTCGTCATCAGGGTTTGGTTCCAGTCCTTCTGGGTGTACACAGTGGAAGTGGTACCAAGTCTCTGCCAACCGTTGTAGTCCCAACGGGCTTGCCAAGCGGCAGCCTTACGCAAGTCGCGTAGGATTTCACGGTCAACCTCGGCGGCAATCTGCTCGGAGAGGATGGCGGTAAGTTCAGCCTCAGCATCAATGTTATGGAAGGCGCTTACGTCTTGAGCAAGTTCAGGGCTCCAAGTGGCGCGGAGTTTACGTTCCTCGACGGCAACCGTCACGGAAGACAGCTGGAAGCTAACCTCACCCATTTCAGTTTCAAGTTCGAGACTGTCATAGGAAGCCCAAGCGATTTGGAAATAAGTGCTGTCAATCGGGGTACCAGTGTGATCAGCATAGTCAGGATCAATACCAATATATCCATTCACAGTCATACCTTGTTTCTTGCAAGGCTTTGTCAAGTCGACTTCAAGCAAAATCTTGCCATCACCAGTGCATATATCGTCATAATGGACAATCTGGTTCCCATACTTTTGAGTAACCACGCGGAACGGAATGCTTTCACCGGCTTTAAACGTCGTGTAACCACCACTGTTCAAATCAGTGATATCTTGAGTGGCGATAATCTTCAACGAAGCCAAGAAAGCTTCAGTATCACACTCATTGCCATCAGGACCAGTCAGTCTACCCTTGTTGAAGTTATGGAAACCACTCACTTCCATCATGATGCTCGACAAAGAATTGTCGTTTGCATTCACAGGCAAATCGTCGTTTGATTGATCAATGGCGACAACCTGACCCATGCTGTTAAGGGTGACAAAATTGTCAATCTTGCCAACGGTGATGGTAATCTTACCCTTTGAGTTGTCGAACAGGAAGTCATCGTAGAACAAATCGTACAGAGTCTTCTTCATGTATTGGGTTACAGGAGGAGCGACGTTTCTTTGACCCATGGCGTTATAGTCTTCTTGTGTTCCACCATTTGGTGTGACTGACAAAACGTTACCACTTTCAGAAACGGCTGCGCCAACAGGAGTCACATCCTCATTAGTCTCTGCGTTGTAGATTTTCGAGTTGCTGTAGTACACATACTGTCCGTTGTAACTGTAATAGTTCACAGTTGACAGGCTGGCGATGCACTCGTCAGGCAAGTAATACCTGTTGTCAATAGCACCACCGAGGTTGCGATCTTGACGTTCGTAACCCATAAGTCCGTAATGTTCGCCAGTACCGCCAGTGATAAACTGGTTGTTGGCATCGTACTGCAAGTTCCACTTACGCTCGCTTGTGACGGGCTTGATGAAGAACAGTTTGCCGATGGGGAGGTTCATAGCCTGAACCGACACCAGATCGTTGGCGAGCAGTTTGGAGAACACGCGGCGGATAAGCGGGAACACAACCGTTTCAAACGAACCGCTGTTGTCTGCGCTGGTAGCCTCGTAGATGAGGTGGCGTGCTTGGTTTTCGTACAGGGTGGCGACGGTTTCCTTGACGTGACCTTCGAGACCCTCGACGAGTCCGATACGCTCCCAACGTTTCTGGATGTCTTCCCTGATTTTCTTCTGGGCGTTGAGCTCGATGGAGCCAACCTTGCCGCTAGTAAGTAAATCCTTCATTTTATGTTGGTTTGTTTTTTGTTATTTTCGGATTATAAATAGTCTTGTTTTTCTAAACTCATTTCACCTTGTTGAGACGTTCCATAAACGCCAGAACATCCGAAGCCTCTGATGAGTCGAGCATCTTGGTTTCTTTTGCCCCGTTGTTCTTGGACTCAGTGAGCGGCTTGTCGGACGGGATTCTGGTGGAACCAGTCGTCTTGCGGCTCTTGAGTTCGTCTGAGATGGTTTCGTAGAGCTTGTTGCACTCGTCGATTGTGGTGACGGCGCTGAAGCGGTTCACGATATTGTCTTTCTCTTCCTTGGTGGTTGAGTTCTCAGTCATCAGTTTCACAACCTTTGCGAGGCTTGCGTTGATGACAGCGGATTCTCTGAGCTTCTGGTTGATTTTTGTCGCGAAGCCTTTGAGTTCCTTGTTTTCCGCGATGATTGCGGAAGCTTTTCTCTTGAGGTTGGAGACTTGAGCCTCGTTCATCACTCTGTCGTAGGATTTGTGGATGTGGCGTTGTCTGTCTTCCTCCGAGTGGTTGGTGTCACCCTTGGTTCCTTTGGTGCGGGAGCCGTTTGCGACGGTTGTCATTTCATCCATCTCGATTTCGTTGTAGTTATTTTCCTTGGAATCTGTGTCTTCTGGGAATTCGTCCACGTTCATCTCGATTTCATAAATTTTGTCACACTCGTCCATGCCGCATTCAGGTCCACATTCATTGACCTTGTCGTCGTAGGGGTGTCCTTTTTCCTTGGCTCCGTTGCCTACCCACGGTTTTTCCGTTCCAGTCGGGATGCCCTTATCCCACGTACGTCCGAACTTGCTAGGTTCATGGTTGTCTGGGGTTGTCATCGCGGTTTGGTTCTGGTAGTTGTCGGTGTAGCCGAGTTCCTCGTCAAGTTCTGCGACTTCTGCGTCAGCTTCGCAGGTTCCGTCTTCACATTCCAGATCGATTATATACTCTTTCTCAGTGTTGTCGTCTGTAAGAGTGAACTTGCCTTCGCCGTTTTTCACGAGTCTGATGCCGTCTTTCTCAGGATCCATTGCCATGAGAACCTTGTAGACGGTTTCGTCGTCTTGTCCCGTCAAGTCGTATTCGCCGTCTTCATCCTTGAATTGCTCGAAGTCTGCCCAGTCGCTTTCCATTTCGCCGTCTTCGTCAGCGGGTTCCTTTTCAGTTGAGGTTTCCACGTTGTCGACTTCCACGGTTTCTTCCTCACCGCTCTCGGTGTCGTCGATGACGTCTTCCAAGTCGGTTTCAGTTTCTTTCTCGTCCTGGTTGTTGTTTTCTTCTTTCTCGGTGAAGTTGTCGGTGTTCGACTCTTCCTGTGCGTTGTCGCTTTCTTTTTCCTTGTCGTCTTCCGCTTGTTCGGAGATGAGGTTCCTCAGGGACTTGTTGATGGTGCTTTCGAGGAGTTGTTCGATGGCGTCTTTTGTGTACCCTTCTATTTTCTCACTGGTTGAAGCAGCGTCCTCAACGAGGTTCCTGATATATTTGCTTCTAATCTCTTTTTTTGTTGCCATTGCGGTTATTTTTTATTGAAATATATTATTTTTGTTATATAAGTATCACGTTTTTTGAAAATGTGTTTGAAATCAAGAAATTGTATGAAATTACAGTATACCACCGTCTCTATGCCACATATATTCCCATCTTTTTCCTGTCAGGGTATCTATTTCTTTCTCGATTGAAACGTATATAGCATAGCAGCCTTTGTATTTGTTGCACACGTCGTTTACGGCTTGTTCAGCTTCTTCCAGTGTGTCGAACGTTATTCTTTCTTCTGAAACAGGTTCGTATTTCCTTGTCATGTGGTTGTACTTCTTGATACACCAACTGGCTCTGTATTTCGGTACACCAGTTATTCCGGTATCAAACGCATCGGTATCCTCGTCGTCTATGTCTTGTAGCGTATATTTCTGTATTGCTTCATTGATAATGTCGTCGAAACGCGAGTCGTCTTCAAAGTACTTGTCGATTTCGATTCGTGATTGTCTGTTAGTCGGGCGTTTTGTTTTTCCCACAGCTCTATCCCACCCACCGTCGTTGTTGTCTTGTCTCTGGGCTAACATAGCATAGCGTCCGTTGTTAAAATCATAAATGTTCTGATTGAAATCAGGTGTTTCATCAGGTTTTTCGACATATATTGGGTTTGTGTATTCCCTGTCTTTTAATTCTTCTTTTGCTGTCACGTATACACCCAAAGCCTGTTCCTTGTCGATTCCGTTCGGCAGACACTGTGTGGTGAACCATCTCTCGAAACCCATTTCTGATTGAAGAGCGTCTTTTGCAGAACTTTTGAGGTTGGAGGACGTCTCGTTATAGTCCGTCAGGATTTCGTTGACGGCTTCGAGTATCATGCTTTCGGTTAACCTAATCTGTTTTCCCATGGTGGTATATGAAGTTTTTTATAGTGTGTTCGTTATTATTAAAATAGGAGTATTTTGTTCAGTCTGTCCAGTTTGCTCTCTGTGATACTCTGTTTGTTGTCGTCTTGTTCCTTGGATTCTATGAACTGTTCCATGTCTTTCGGGTTTGTGAAAATGTGTGCACCAGGAGTTGAGTTCTCTATAACAGTATCCCAACCGATGAGTTCCAAATCGTCGTCTACAATAAGAGTACCGTATTTGTCAATAACATTGCCCAACGCCCTAGACGACACGCCAACCAGAATTCCGTCAAGGATAAGGTTCGCTACCAAATCACCGCTTGTGGAACATACGCCGTATCTTCTGTAACCTGGTGAAAGATGAAGTTCCATTTCCCCTACAAGAGTACAACCTTTCCAACTGAGATTCAGTATTTTATGAGACACGTCGTGGATTGAAAGTGATGAATTTTGAGGATGATCTCCACTTCCTATGGCACAATTCCCGAAACCGTTTATCTTCTCGCGTATATACCTGTCCACTTCCGGAACCAGAACTTCCTTAGGGTAAATTCTCCCGTTTGCGTTCTTCACTCCGTATTTCTGGAAAATGGCGTTCACAATAAACCTGTCCGGGATTACGAACTTCTTGTCAGCCTGTATATCCTCTTTAATCTGGTTGACGATATCGTCGTTTCCTATAATATGAAAGTCGCGTTCAACAAGCAAGCCCATTCCGGATTGTCCTGCCTTGACTTCACACAACGGTTGTCCAGACTTCTGTATTTTCTCTCTTATTGTCATTTTTCTGTGCTCCTATACAAAATAGATTAGTAGTGCTTGTGGGCATCCCTGTATTCTTCCCAACCTTTCATGTCATACATTCTGAGAAGGTACGCCATAATTTCCGAAAGCGTTGTGTCACCCATGGCTCTGACAATGGCGGCATTGAGTTCTTCATTCCCTATTTCCTGAGCCATGAAATTGTAAGCTAATTCAGCTTCAGAGCTGTCAACTTCCCAACCGTAACTGTTAGCTTCATTGAGTATATGTGAAACACATTCCCTGACAATGTTTCTGAGTTGGTTCCTTGAAATATGTACTTCTTGTTTATTCATAATAATCACAATTATTTCAACATAAATAGTACACAAAAAGAAAACGCTTCCACAATCAAGTAGAAGCGTTCAAACACCACATCAACACACCAAATTTACACGCTGGCGACATACGGTTTTCTCGAGTAGCCGCCTTTCCTCATTTTGTTGTTCACTCTTTGAGGTTCCTTTTGGGTGGTGTCCACAGTCGAACCCGTCGTTTCGTTAACAGGTTCCATTGGCTGTTGCTCTGTGTCCATCGGTTGTGGTTCAGGTTGTTGTGCGGCTTGTTCCATGTCCTCCTCAGCTCCGTCGTTTTCGACTTTACTCATAATATCGGAGACATCTTCTTGGGATAGTCCATCAACGGCTTGTTTGATAATCATTCCTGCGACGTATTTGGACAGTTCGGCGTCTGGTTGTGGGAGTCCCTCGTTGTATTTCCTTAGGCTCTGGCTGAGTTTGCCTGTGAGCTGTTGGATGAATTTTTTGGGATCATCTTCCTCGTTGGCGTCGACACCTGCGTCGAAATCTGCCTCGAATTCCTGTGAATCGTCTGGCTCCTGCCCCAAGTCCGGATCAAACGAACCGCCTCCGACGGGTGCAGCGTCCATGGGTTGTTGCATGGTGTTGTCCATCGGGGGCAGTTGGGGTTCTGGAGTGGGAACACTCAAAACCTTACGTTCGCTCAATCTTTTTTTTACCGGCTTCGCCAGTCATACTTGCAATGAGTCTGTCAACGACAGAATCTGTTAGCATATCAATAACGCGTTCCGTATACGGATCGCCGCCGTGCAGGATTTCAGAACCGTAAGGTTTCTCACCCTTCACTGAGTTGTCGTCCCATTCTTTACCAAATTTGCTCGGTTCGGTGTTGGGGGGAGTCGTCATTGGTTGCTTCTGATAAGCAGGATGTTTGCCGAAAACGTCGAGTTTGTCCTCGTTAACCTTGTTCACGGGGTACGTGTTCGGAATGCGGTTCTTGTCCTGTGCGCGTTTTTGGGAAACGGCGTTTCTCCAGATTGTGTTGATGGTGTGATCGTCGTCCACACCCATCTTATGGGCTTGTTTCCAGAACTCGTCGTAGGACACTCTTCCACAGTTCTTGTAGGCGAAGTCTTCCAGTTCGGCATCGGTTTCCCTGCCCTCGTGGAGATGTTTTCTCAAAACTTTTGAAACAACAGATTCGAGCACATAGTCAATATCGTCTCTGGTTTCATAATCCAAAACCTCGTCAGGTAGTGGTTCAGCTTCGTCGTACTCGTTGGCAATTTCACCTTCGATTGGTTCAAAGTCATCCATGTCTTCGCGGGTTTCGAAATCTATACCCTGGTCAGCGAGAACTTGTTCGTCATCAACCAACATCTCACCACCTTCGTTTTCGTCAGGCAGTCCGGTTTCGGCGTCGATTTCAACTTCCTCGTTGACTTTGTCGTCAAACGGTTCCATGTACTCTTCGGCGTCTCCTGTGTGTTGGTTCATGTCCTCTGAATTGTAGACAGCCTCGTTTGTGGCTTCGGGTTTCTCGTCGTATGGTGCACCGTCACCAATTTCCGTTCCGTGTGTGGTGTCCAAGTAGTTCTTGTCCTGACTCCATGCAAGTACCTTTTCAGCTTGTTCGTTGGTGAGCTTGAGCGTTTTCGGAGCACTCTTGGAGTAGGTGTTGTCGGCTTTCTTCGGATCCTTGGAGTTCTCCTTCATCTTGTTGACTTGGTCAACCGACATTGGGTTCTCGCTGTAGGTGTCGTCTGAGTCCTTGGGAGCCGGGGCGTCTTCCTTCATGTTGTTCACCTTGTTCTCTGGTGTCGGGTTTTCCTGATAGGCGTTTCCACCTTCCTCGTCGACGTCCTTGTTACCGAGTTGCAGGGCTTTGCCTTCGAGTTCTTTGCCTTCGGATAGGATGTAGTCGACGTTGTTCATAAGTTGGTTAAAACGGTTAATTTCCTGGCGCATCTCCTTTGTTTCGTTGATTTGCCATTCGGCGGGTTCGATGGGTTTGTCGAGCACAACCTGGTTCTTTTTCTCCTTGGTGGCGAAAGCCTCGTTCAGTGACTTCATCTTGAGCCCGAACTGTTTGGAAGCGATAGTGTAGGTTGGGTACTCGTTTTCCTTCTTGTTCATAAAACCGCCAATGTAGTCGTAGTCTTCTGCAAGAATTTCGGTGTCCTTCTTGGGGGCAACCTTGATGTAAAACTTGTTACATTCTTTGATGATACCGTAAGTCTTTCCGTCAGGACCCACTTCATGGTAGGCGACGTTTGAGTTCCCGCTGGTGTGGGACTTGTTCTCGTTCAATCCGTAGCCCATGAGCTGTTTCATCCTTTCGAGTTCGCTCTCCTGGGTTGAGGGGCTATAGTTGTTATTCATTCCTTTTCTTTTTTATAATAAAGTATTATTTGTTCCATAAATAGTCACTTGAAACATTTTTGAAATTGCGTTTCGTTTACTATGACTGTACGGTGCTCGTTCACCGAGTTTTGCTTGTCGTAGTTGTTGTTTATCGCGTTGACAATTTTGTCCAGGTATCCTTCCGCACGCAGTATTTTCCAGATAAGGTTCCACGGGGAGAGTTCGCGTTCCTTAGTGTTCAGGGCTTTTTTGCGTTCGGACTTGAGTTTGTCGAAAAGTTTCTCCAGTTTGTTTGATATACTGTCACATTTCTTCAAGTCCTTCTCTGACTTGAGTCTTCCTGTCAAGGTATCCACATCCTCCATGATGTCGACGGCTTTCCGTTCAACCTTGTCGTAGTCCACGTCTTCCGCGTCCATTTCCTTTGGTTCCGTCAACCATTTGTTGTCGTATAGGGAGTAGACGCCTCCCGCTTTTGATGGGTTCTTTGAGTCCTCGACGTACATTTCAACGGGGAAACCGAACAGTTTCAGTCTTGGATGTTCGTCTTTCCACAAGTCTTTCTTTGCGTCGAAGTATGATTTCACGAAGTCTTTGTCCTTGTATACTTTGGAGTAGTCCATTATGACATGCACGTCGACGTCGGAGAAGTCGTTCCAGTTGTAGTTTGCCATGGAACCGGTGACAACAACGTCTTCAGGTTTCACCCACCTTATATTAAGCGTGTCTATGAAGTCGTCAGCCAAATCCATGAGCCTTAACCTCACCCTTGAGTCCAGCAGGTTGTTGTGCCAGAAATCAGGGTTCAATTCACCTTTGGGCTTGAAGTCGTCGATATCCGTTCTCTCTAAATTCTCGAACATGCAGAATTCATAGTTTTTTCTTATTCCCCGGTTAACTTTTCATTAGGTGTTTCATCATCATTCACCCACAAAACAGTATACTCTTTTTCGTTGACACCTTCCCTACAAACAAGTATATATTCGTTTGTGTCGACAGGTTCAGAATCCATTTCACCGACATACTGATTGTTTTCGAAAGTGAATTCACTAACAACAACTTGTTCAATTTCCTGGTTACCTCTATTTTTTTGTTTTTCTTTAACTTCAGTTGGGACACCGGAATCTGTTGGCAAATCGTCTGGTGAAACGGTTACATTATAACCTTCACCTTCTTTTAAAGAATAGTGTACTTCAGTTTTTTTTGAACTCTCTTCTGTTTTCTTAACATATCCTTTTCCGAATACGAGTTCATAATTGTTGATGTCCAAATCCGAATCTACAGCAGCCAACTGTTCGTTTCGGCTCATAAAAGTACCTTCTTTGCCAATGTTTTGTACTGTGGGATAAACACCATTATCACTCCACCCTTTTCCGAAAATATTTTCTACTTTGCTGTCGTCATAGCCAGCTTCCTTAAGTTGAGCGTTTATTCCTGTCCAACCGTTCTGGGTTTCGTAACCGTATTCGTTGAAAAAATGTGAAATCATAGTTGATTTTAGTTTTTTGTGTTATTTTCTGAAAAAATAATTAGTCGAAAAATTAGTTTTGTATTTGTTTTTGAAGTACGTTTCAGTTGAAAATAAAAAATGACGATGTTAGACAACGAAAATGCAAAAATAACTGGTGGAAAATGGGAAAAATACTATAATTTGCCTGAAATACAGGATGTAAGACAAAAAATTATAGATAATTACACAAACAAGCTCATTTTTCTTGAGGAACCGCACGAATACTACCTGGACGGTGTGAAGTATATATCTGTTTCCGAGGTGACACACAAGTTCAAACCGATTGATGGTGAACAGATGGCTGAGAACTGTGTTAGGAAATGGCAAAAGGAACAAGATACATCTTACAAATACTATGGTATGTCAAAGGAGGAAATTCTGGTAAAATGGAAAGTCAAAAGTGACAATGCTTGTGAATTCGGTACAAGCGTCCATGCGTTTGGAGAAAGCATGTTCTATTACATGACAGGACAGTACGACAAAATTCTTGAAGAATGTAGGGACAAGTTCGATGAAAACGGACCCAAACCCTCCAACGCACATGAAGAGGCTGTCGTGAAATTCTGGAATGACTTGCCGGAGTGTTTTGTTCCTGTATTAGCGGAGACAAAAGTCTTCAACAGAAACGGAACGCAATACGCTGGAACCTTCGATATCCTGTTCTACTATGTGGAATCCCCAGAATCACCAAACAACGGTTTGGTAATTTTCGACTATAAGGGTTTAGACATCAATACCCCAATAGTTACTAAAAACGGTTGGAAAACCATGGGCACCGTCGAGGAAGGGGATATCGTGTTTGATGGCGACGGAAACGAGACGAAGGTGATTCACACGTCGGACGTGCATTACAAGAAGTGTTATAAGGTGTATTTTGACAACGGGGCGTCTGTTGTGGCTGATGCTGAGCATAACTGGCTTGTTAAAGACAGATTAACGGGTGAAGAACGGGTTATTACAACTGAAGAAATGTTTTACACAATAGGACGGGATTGTAAATACTATGAAATTAGGTGTGGAATGTATGAGCCAATTACTTTTGAAGATTATAGCATCCGTGGTTGTTATATGATGACAATGATAATAAGCATGCAAGAAAATGAAACTGTACCGACAAGATGTATCCAAGTCGACAGTGCAAGGAAAACTTTCCTATTCGGTAAGGAAATGATGGAAACACACAACACCAACGAGGATTTGTACAAGAATTTCAAGGGACAGACGCTTCTCGAGCCGTTTGATGACATGTTGGATATGAACGCTTCATATTACACCCTTCAGCTGTCGCTATATGCAATACCGCTCCAAAACCTTGGAATGAACGTGATTGGCAGGCGTTTAATATGGGTGCGCCCTGACGGAAACTACGAGAAGGTTAAACTCGAATCCGTTTCGGACAGGCTACGTCAAGCTTTAGAAATCCCTTCAAAAGAAGAGATAATCGAGAGAAAACTGTTATAACAAAAAAAATATACTACTATGTGCAACAACGAATACAAAAAATACAAAGAAGAAAACGCACGCCTCACGCTAGAGAGCTACGGAAACGTTTACCGTTTCGAGGCGAACCACAGTGATAGCGATATGGACGAGTTGCTATACGCGTTCTACGGGCTGTTGACGGCAGCAACGTGGAGTCCGAAAACGATTCTCCAATCCATGAAGGTATTCGCGGACGAGCGCCTCGAATATTTCAAGGAAGATAAATACGATAACATAATTACGGAGGGACTTAAAAATGAGACTTATTGATAACGAAATATTTGAATATGTGCAGGAACCCGGAATTGCCGGGGTGTACAAGAGTGTACGCGACAATGCGGCGACGTGCTACCAAACGGACGTCGAAAAAATGAAGCTCACACCGAAGGAGTTCGTGGAAAACGTGATACTGAAGCAAGCGCACAGCAGGGCTCTGGAATTCGGAACCGTTTATTTGAAAATTCCAACGGTTGAAATTTCTTTACAAAAATACGAGAGCAATCCGTATACAAAAATAAATTATGAGTCACTACATGGGATATTACCGAACTATCATGATAAACGTGTAAAAACGATTGCATACGTAACAACCAACCTCCGTGTAATAATGCAGGGATACTACGAAACGGACTACGAGGCTTGGCAGCACGGGTACGACAAGAACTGGTTGGAAGACGTCGAGAAATACTGGAGCGAACCGACTGAATACCATCCAAAACGCCGTACATTCGGCATGCTACTTTCAAGAGGCGCCTCTGACGACTTGAGAACTCATATAACACTGTCGTCAATGTGTGAGAGCACACGCTGGTGCAACTATTCAAAGGGTAAGTATGGTTCACAGCTCACGGGTATCAAACCGTATTGGATCGACTTCAAAACAAAGGAGCCTGTGGAAGTGAAGACGTATAGGGACGGTTCAATTGACAACGAACAGATAAGAGTTTTGAACGAGAATGACTATCAGTTTGTTGCTTCAATGGCTCTGGAGGAAATTGAATATATGAGACACGCCGAGGAAGGCTTGCAGGCACAACAGCTCAAACGCCTTTTCCCTCTTTGGGGTAAATGCGAACTGAGGCTCTGCGGATTCGACGACGCGTGGAATAATTTCATGTGGAGACGTATGGACGGCCATGCAGATCCAGAATGTCAGAAAGTCGCGGAAATGATAGAAAAACTACGTTCAAACAATTAACTAATTTTTGTACAAAAACGAAGCGAGCCACAAAATTCATGGTTCGCTTTTTTCTTGTGAGCCGACTACTGCTTGATACACCGCATTGTACACACGACGTTTGTATCTTTCGAGCCGTTTTCGGTAAAGGTTCAACAATTTCGCCGCGTCCCTTTTCGCCTCCGGTAACGTGAGTTTCTTTTCCCCTTGATTTACCCCGTAAAGTGCCGCCTGAGCGTCTTTCACAAACAAGTTAATATAGTAGAGGTATGTACCGTCGCAAATACCCTGGACGCGATTTATGGCGGTTTCCAAATCCGACAGTTTCGTTATTTCCTCACAGTTCTCAACAATCAAGTTGACGTATTCTGTGATACTACCCTGTGGCGTGACTCCACGCATGGAATTCAAGACGTATTTGTACAATTGGGATAGCCTAGCTTCAATCTCCTTTTCCTGAAGCTGTTCAATCATCCATAACGAGCTTCTACGTTCCTTATCGTCAATCAGTCCTTGGTTGACAACATTGTTGTAACCATATTCACCTTTTCCACGTTCACCAGTTCTCTCTTTTTCGTATTGTAGTACATGAACTAACTCGTGTTCGATTGAAGACTTTGCCTCATCGTCGGACAGTTCGCCCAATGCGTCCACGTTCAAGTGTATGGAACCGTCGTTGAACAAAGCAGTCTTGTAGTAATCCTCGTCTTCATATCCCTTCTCCACAACAAACGTCATCCGTTCCGGGAAACCTTCGAATTGTTTCGTATCAATACTGAATGACGTAGAATATTTTGGGCGTCTGGTGGCGAACGTCGTTTTGAGGTATTCACGCCATATCCTGTCCACGAGTTCGGAGGGAACCGAGTCTGTGAAACCCATACGTTCAGTTAATTGTGTTATATGTTTGTTGGTGTTTTCCATACAAGATAACTAGTCAACAAGACGCAAACGCTCGGAGCCACAGTCGTATATTTTATACACTTTTACACTGTTTTCGAGGAATTCTTCAACATTATTTTTCGGTATTCTTGAGCCTCTGACGGCATAATAGCAATCGGGGACAAATTCTGTTTCAAACAGAAAACCTTTGTCCAGATATTTTTGTGTGTTATCCAAACGTCTGTCAACCCGAACGTACAGCGTTTTCGACGGGTGAAGAACCTTCAATTCGGCAACTACCCTATCAAACGCGCCGTCTACAATTGTCTCGTTCCTATCGAACACGCCCATTATTTCAATGTAGTCGTCAGTTTCATTCACAAGTGCCACGGATTGGAGGACGTTTTCGAAGTAGAGTCCGTACGCTGTGTTGGTTTCCACATCAATTATTAATGTGTTGTTATCTGTGAAATTAGAAGTCTCGTCCGATTCTATTTTTCTAAAATCGCAAACCACAACTGATATTTTTGACATGGGGTATCCAAGAATACGTTTAACAAACGATTCAACAATTCCTCTTTTATAAAGCCATTCGTCTTCATATATGTGGTATAATTGAACACCTTGTTGTTGACATAATTCAGTTTTCTTTTTCAAATGAAAATTGTCACTATTCACCGAAGTACTATGCCAGTATATTCCATCATATTCAAAACCAAGTCTCAATTCAGGAATGTACGTGTCAATTTCAAACGGTGTTATTATCTTTCTTGTATTAGTTAAAATGTCTTTTTTGCATATGGATTTGACAAATTCACTAAACTCTTTTTCTGATTGAGAAACTGTGAATTCATTTACACATTCAGGGCAATTTGAACCAGTTAAATGTCTAATCGGACTTTGCCAAAATTCACCATGTTTTTTACAAATTATACACACATTTTGATGAATGTTACGATATTCCAATTTTGAGTAGTCATATCTATCACCATGAATTTGTTTTGCTTCTTCAATAAAATCATCAGTGTTTCTTTGATAATGTCCAACACATTTTGGGCATTCGCTTCCATTCAAATGATTATCAGGTAATTGGTAAAATTCTCCGTGTTCAGGACAAATAATACATATTTTTGTACGATTGTTTTTATATTCGACACGGCTATAATCATATTTGTCACCGTGAACACGTTTTGCTTTTTCAATAAATTCTTTTTTTGTGTCGGCTATATGTTCGCCAGCAATAATTCTAGCACATTTCTGGCACCCTAAACTTTTTAAATGTTGTTTCGGTGTCTGCCAGAATTCGCCATGCTCTGGACATATTATACTTATTGGCTCGAGTTGATTTTTATACTCAACGTTACTGTAGTCATATTTGTCTCCATGTACAACTTTTGCTTGTTGAATAAATTCTTCAGTTGTTTTTCTTTTGGTTCCGCTACATATAGAACACCCATAACCCTGTAAATGATTTCCAGCATTTTGCCAAAAATCGCCATGTATTGGACAGGTTATAAGAACTTTTTCATTAATAGAAGTATAAATTGTTTTATTATAATAATATTTACCGTTGTGTATTTTTGTTGCTTCCTCAATAAATTCTTCTAAAGTTTTTCTTGGTTTTCCCATAGTTGTTTTTATTTAATGTGGTATTTTTCACTCAAAATTCAAAAACAGTCTATATTATTAACTGACTATATAACCTTTGGCTTCAATGGTGTACCACTTCTTATTTTCTTCATATTTTCAACAAGTTCTGCATCTCGTTTAGCTACTTCATACGGCGACAAATACAGTAATCTTTCTTTAAGTTCAGCTGTGGCGTTTTCTTTTTCCCTACGTCCGAGTTCCAGAAGCATTTGATAATCCATTTGGATAGGGGAGGTGAGTAACTGAAGGTTTCCAGAGAATTTACCTCTGTTAAGCCCCAGTGTTTCAGCAACTTCACCGATAAAAAGTCGTGTTACAGTTCCCTTGGCTGCGTCGTTCAGAGCCCAGTAGTGTTTCATGTCCAACTTTATCTGATCTGGGGATAGGTATACGTCTGGGTTGGAAGACGCACATTCGTCCTCTTCACCGGGTGACACATCGTAGTAGGTATACCAACAAAAGCATTGGAAGGGAATTTTTCCGAAACCTCCCATTCTGTCGAAAATACCACCAGGAACATTTGATAAATGCACTATGTGAGTGTTTTCGGGTCCTGCGGTGATTTTATAGGAAACTTGGGCGCCGAGCCAAGAATTAAGTTCTTTCATTTGCATAGACGACAAAGCAACAGAAAAATTGGAGAATGCATAAAACGGTAAAAAGTATCCAAAACCGTTTCCTGCCCATGCAGCGGCAGCCCCAGCACCCATTTGGAACATCGGAGAGCCTCCGCCACCATAAGCCCCGAACGTTTCGTTGATAAACGCCGGATCGCTTGTGTTTACCGAGAACCTCATTACAGAACAGACTTCTCTTCCGGCTGGAATTGTGTAACATTGTTGTCCCGGAACTATCTGAAAATAATCTTTTTTCAATTCCCATTTAGTTCCATGTTGTTGTAAACCAACAATATGTGAAAAATAATCAGAGTAATCTCTGGATAAATCAAGTGTGCGCGTTGAAAAAGCAAAAGCCAATTCTTTATTATTCATGGTTTTTTTACCATAAAAATTTGACCAGTTGCTTGCAATAATAAAGTTAAGAACTTGCTCATTATAATATTTCATTGCCAATTCTAGGCAAGCACACATGGCTGCGTCTGTTACTTCTACTTTTCTAACGCCGGCACCGAGTTTCAGGCGAGCCAATTCAAACAAATCCTGTATTTCTTGTGTTATCTCCATTTTCGAAAATAGTCCTTTAATCATAAATAGTTTGAAACCCGTGTTCTTTTCCAGCAGCACATAGTTGGTTTCCGGTACCGTTTCCGCCACATTAATTCAAACAACAGGTAATGAGAGGCTACGTATATTTAATCTGTGACGCGGAAAAAGAACTGTTTAAAATCGGAGTCACCACGGGTAGTGTAGAAAAACGTATTAAAGAGCTACAAACAGGCAATGGTGGTGAACTGCACGTCGTTCATGTACAGGAGACAGATTATCCTTACAAAATGGAAGCTATGCTCCACCGTAAATTCTACCCTAAACAGAAACTGAACGAATGGTTTACACTTGAACACCAAGACGTCGTTGACTTTCCAAAACACTGCGACAGATGCCAACAAATCATGAACGCACTGAAAGAAAATCCGTTTTTCTAAAAGTGTTGTTTTTACCCATTATTCATTTGACTGTTCCTTCCACTCCTCTGGTACTTCCGATTCATCCACGTCGCTCCAGTTCTCAACAGAGTCTGCCACTCCGAGCCACACCTGCCTCGAATACACAGAGCCGTTTGTGAGCCACTTGCCTTCATCGGCTGTCAATATGTTGTCTTGTATAGTCATTGTCGTATGTTTTATGCGAGTGTATATCCCTTGTTTGTTGCTATAGCCTTTTGGTCTGCGGTGAGTTTATCTAAGTTGGTAGAACCAAATGTAAGCGTTATTGTATTAGTTGTTGTCCCAAGTTTCGTAAAGAAATCAACCATAGAATCAGCAGTCCATCTTGTACTTTGGTTTATTGTCATACTATATGTTGGAATCCATCCTTGAACTATGTCCAAACTTTTAAGGTTTGAATTACCAGTAAAATAGGATGTTACAGAAGATGCAAATTGAAAAGATGATGGAATGCTCAGATATTCCATATAGAAGTTGTTACTCAAGGAGTCGTTATTCGCAGTATAAGTATCAGATATTTCGGGTATCACTAACTTATTTGTTACCATTTGAGAAAAAGACGATTGAGAAAATATTTTCTTTACTTGTTTTGGAAAACTTATTCTACCATTTAATTGATTGAACGTATTATAACCCGTACTAGCGTAATCTATTGCATTTCTTGGTATCACAATAATTGGACATGTTGTTTTCATAAATCCTCTTATGGGTGTAACAGTAGTATCTTTGGTTATACTAATTATAATTTTTGGATTGTAGGCAAGTGCATAGTTAGTATTAAATGAAATGTTTTTGTCACAGTTAATCTCTTCTACGATAACATTTAGAGACCATTTAGTAACATCCATTGACATATCATAAAAACCATTATCATTAGAAGACCTTGTTTTTATTGTATATTCTCCAATATTGCTATATGTGTGAGTAAAGGTATTTCTTGATGAAGAACTACCATATGCATAGCTGTCTTCAGCACTACCATCACCCCAATCAATATATACGGTTTGGGCTGACGCAGAAAATGATATGAAAACATCTTTTGATGTAATCTTACAATGAAGATGTGCCTTGCTATCAGTTGTGATGTAATTTGCTCCTATGTCAATATATTGACGATTGTAGGTAGTAATATCGTTCCAAGTCCAGTTCCATTCTTGGAAAGTCAGTCCTTCATGAGTTGGTGGCAATATTGCATTGTACTCCGCTTGAGTGAGAGCCTTTGCTTCTGCTATGGTGAAAGATGCAACCCTAAAGCCATCGTAGTCGTAGAAGTTCACGTCGTTCTCAGGTGCTTCCGTTGCCCCAGTCTGTATCTGTCCCACCAACGTGGCATATCCGTCAATTGTGGTAGCTGAAGGCACGGTGACGCCTTTGGCTTCAATGGCGGTTTTTAAATCCGATTTTGCAGTTTGTAATCTCGATATTTCAGTTGCTATACTCATGTTCAAATCGCTGCTAATAATGATTCTATATTTCCGACAACAGCATAAACACCTCCGCTTGTTATAAGGTTCGTGCTGTTCTGGGTTGGTGCCGTATCCACATCAACCGCCGTAAGGCTTTCGACGTCTGTGTTGTCAATCTTTGTGTCCAAAGAATCCTTAACCAATTTCTCCGAAGGATAATGTGTATTATCTGGAGTTGATTGCCAAGAATTTACTTTGTTTGAAGTGACTTGTAAAGATAAACTTCCGTTCAGCCAAGTATTATCTCCGTGTTTGCAGTAGAGATAATATTTTGAAGCGTCTAATAAAGTGGAAAACTGTATCAATCCATTGGTAACGACTGTATTTGAATAATCAAATTTATATAATCTGCCGGAATAGAAGCAAAATATCGCTTTTCCCGCCGCCACAGCAGCGTCAATCTCAGCAGCAGTGGTTGTTCCATAAGTCGCCCAAAACACCTCTGGGGCAGTGGCGCCAATATTGGTTCTTGCTTGTGATTGTTCTGCGGATGAAAGTGTTTGTGGGGAATACCTCAAAACGTCGCTCACGTCCCCGCCTCCGTTGTCAAGTTTGGTTTGCACTTCGCTTGACAAGTCACTCTCCGGTATTCCTCCCGAAGGAAGCTCGTAGAATGAACTTGTGGATTTCTCGCTTATCGTGACACCTCCGCTACCATCTGTAACGAGAATGTTCCCTGTTCCGGACGATGACGTAACCAGACTCTCGACATCGGTTTCTGGACTGAAATGTACTTGCTGTCCGTTTTCCTTGTATATTACTTGTTTTGTGTTGACTGGCATTTACCAAAAATTCTTTTGTTATAAATATGGCTGGAACTATTTATAGTTCAAAAGAAAATATATGGCACAATATTTTACAATAAACAAGGGTGCAACACTTCCAAGTTTAAAAATGGAGGTGATAAACGACGGAAGGAACGACTTCTGGAAATGCTACCTAGCACTACAGGCTACATATCCCGGAGCCGTTACATTCACAATGTGGAACCAAGACACTGGTATATATAAGATAGCGAACGCTCCGTGTACCATAGTGTACGACGAGGACAGCGGTTGTGAAGAAAGATATTTCATACAATACGACTGGAAACCAGGTGACACGGATGAATCAGGGACGTTTAATGCACTCTTCAACATAAACTTCAACGACAATGTGGTTGCGGATGGACTCGTTTTTCCAAAAGGGGATTTGAAAGTCCCAATTGCTGAAGATCTTGTGATTAACATAAATTCATCAATGAAAATTGTTTGAAAAACAACACTAAATTATCACTTTAATAAAAACAGGTGAAACAATGATAAAAGTATTGACTAATTCATTTGGAAAACCGTTGATGAACCAGCAAGGGAAGGTTTACGGGGTTCCAGTTGAAGCTCCCGAAAACGACGTGAACTTCTACGACTTCGATGGATTTCGTGTAGCAAGTTATTCCAAGTCAGACTTTGCCAACTTGACGGCATTGCCAGCAAACCCGACACACACAGGACTAACAGCACAAGGTTGGAACTGGGCACTTGCAGACGCAAAGACTTTTGTTGCACAATACGGTTCGCTTGACATAGGGCAGAACTATATCACAAGTGATGGTAAAACAAGGATTTATATAGAGATTGAAAAATCTTTCACAAATTTTGCACATAATTTGTCTTTAAAACAATCCGTTACAAACGGAGTTACTATTGATTGGGGTGACGGTTCTGCGACAGAGACTTTTTCTGGTACAACACAAACCAATGTTCCGCATACATACGCTACTGGTGGTAGTTATGTCATAACGTTTGATGTTGCTGAAGGATGCGTATTAACTATAGGAGTACCAGCAGGAAACATAGGTTGTTTTGGGAATACTAACAAAAATCGTTTATATCCAACACTTAAAAATATTGAATTAGGAACAAGGTTATTAAACATAGGTTCCTATTGTTGTGATATTTCTACCCAATATTTCTCTAACCAGTTAGAAACGATTACTGTTCCAGCTAATATGAATTTAGGCGTTAATAGTTTTTATGGATGCGGTAGGCTAAAATTTTTAGTCATACCTTCAGGAGAAACTAATTTACCTAATTTTTGTTTTACACAGTGTATTTACACAAAAGTATCTCTACCAAAATCAGTAGACATAATTGGAACATCGGCGGTTGCATATAATCACGAGTACCTTGTTATTATTTTACCTCCATCAATAACAACTATCGGTAATACAGCTTTTAGAGACTGGTGGCAGTTGGTTAAGATAACAGTGCCAAACACAATATCTTCTATTGGTAACAATTGTTTCCAAAATTGTTATGGTTTAAAAGAGTTTCATATTGAAGCTACAACACCACCATCATTGGGTGCTACTGCTTTTAGCGGCTATCCAAGTGATTTCAGGATATATGTTCCGCGCAGCGAGAACCAAACTGTTTTGAACGAATATAAGAGTGCGACAAATTGGAATGCGTTTGCAAGCATAATAGAAGAAGAACCATTAACATAAAGACTATGACACAAGAAGGAATTATATTAAGAGCTGATGAAGGCAAGGTACTCAGACGCATTGTAAGCGGTGAGATATTCGGTGATGTGATTTACCTTGGATATTCACACTACATTGGCGGTGTGTTGCAGAATCCACCTCATAAGGATATTGCCGAAGACTTTGAAGAGATAGATAAACCAGCTGATTGGGAAAATACCGTATCTGAACTGGAACCTTCAGAATAACAAAGCAGCAAAAACAAGTAAATGTTACTCACGAAAAAAGCAAAAATCATTATAATTGGTGTGTTAGTACTCCTGTTCGGACTTCAGCTTACTGGCACGATATTGTTGGCAAACAGGAACAAGACGCTCCGAAACCAGATAGAGGTGGCGCAATCTAACAACCACGCTTATCAGATGAGAATAGAGGGGTTGAACAAAGATATAATCCAGTTCGAATTATCGACAGAATATTTACGGCACTGTAACGATTCCGTGTCCTTGAAGCTTATCGAGGCGATGGACAGGTTAGAAATCAGTGAAAAGAAGCTCAAGGAAGCAAATTACATGTTATCCAACTTTGCTAGAACCGACACTGTAATTCTTCACGACACGATTTTCTGTGAGTCTGATTTCTGGTTGGACACCGTCATTGGTGACAGGTGGATTTCTACAAGGCTGGAACTTGTTTATCCGTCAATAATCATTGTGACTCCGTCCGTAACATCTGAAAAGAAAGTTTTTGTATACTCTAGCAGGGAAATCATTGGAGAACCGAGCAAATGTTTTTTTATTAGATGGTTTCAAAAGAAGCACACGGTAACACGTGTCGAAATCGACGAAGCGAACCCGTACATAATCTCCGAAGAGAACGTGTATATCAAAACTGGAGACTAACAGTCAACTACCCCCACATAAAAGAGGGGGACTTCTTAGGACGACATGTTAAAAATTAACGTGGAAAAACGAAACGCCCCTCGGAATTGAGAGGCGTTTTTTGTTGGCGCTTATGTGTTTGTTCAGAATCATTCCTCGAAAACGTCAGCCGCTTCGAGCATCTCCGCGATGTCAACGAGTGCCGTCTTTTTGTTGTACGTTTTCGATTTGACACTTTCGAGAAGACTGTTCCATCTCTGTTTTTCTGAGCCTTCGGATTCCGAAAGTTCCTTACGTATTTTACCAATGAGACTGTTGCGTGTCTCGTTGAAAACGCGTTCGGCGTCCTTGGTGTTTCCTGAGAGTGACTCTACGAGCTTTATTTCGTCCTCTGTCAGTTCGTCGCCGTATTTTGACGATAGAGCCTCGTAAGCCTCGTCCAGGGACGTTTTCATGTCTTTTACGGATTCTTCCTCGTTTACGGTGTTCCTCTCTTCCACGCGCTCGCAAAGACGCTTCTTCACTCCAGAATACTCTGTGATGTTGGTGATATCCGGACGGTTGGTGATTACGTACTCAACGTCCTCGTACAGCTCGATATCCTCAGGGTTTGTCTCCACGTTCTCGTTGAGTTTTAGTTGACGGAGCGTTTCAAGGAACTTCATGTTGTTTTCCTTAAGCTCATTTGTCGTGTGCCTTTCAGCAAGGTTGACAGCTTCATTCACGTAGGTTTCTGGGTTCTCGACGTTTACCGGGTTGGCGAACGCGTTGTATGTCTTGAATTCGGATAGCAGTACAGGGTTCGTTTTGATAGTTTCAACGATTTTCTTCAGTTTACTCTTGTCCTTGGTATACAGTTCCTTGCTGTTGGCTTCCACGATTGAGTAGAGCATACCGAAGTTCCTGGATTCACCGAAACGCATCTTGTCTACGCCGTCCTGTGTGGAAAGCTCGTTCGACATTCCATCAAAGAGCTTGTTGGCTTCACGGCGGCTGTGATCTGCCACGTCGAATTTACCTTCCTCGTATTGTTTAAGCGCCGAAGACATTAGAGTCATGGCTTTTTCAAGGTTGTCTTTCTCTTCCATTTTTGTATAGTAGTTTGACAATAATTAGTCAGTTATATTGTTCTTGTTCTTGACAGTTTGCAACCAACCGTCGAGTGACTTGGACATCGTGTCTAATTCTTCATTCACAAGAAACGTCTTGTCGTACAACGGCACCCTTTCAGCTTGTGCTTTTTCGTATTCCTTGCGCCTCTTTTCAAGAAGCTGTCTGTAGTGGTTCACCTTTTCCGTGTTCCGTTTCACTATGGTATCCTTAGCTTCCTTGATACTGTTGTTCATTTTACTGACAAAACCTTCAGCCAACGCCTGTTGTTCTCCACCGCCTTCGTTTCCGCCAGACGGTGTTTGTTCCGGAGCTCCACCGGTTTCAGCACCATCTTCTTCCGCTGCCATGTCGCCCAAGTCCATGTCACCTTCGGCACCTTCGACGTCTTCACCCTCCGGCATTCCCATGTCCATGTCACCACCGAACGCAGCCGCTCCTCCGCCACCGCCTCCGGGTATTCCACCACCTTCATCGTTTCCGCCTTCGGGAGACGAGCTGTATTGGGCACCAGCTTCACCGTAAATGTTGTCCACCTTGTCAAAGATTCCGGTGTGTTTGATAATCTGATTCGTCAACTTCAATTCAGCTCCGAGAGCGGCTTCAAGTCTCAATTCTTCAAGGTTATCAGCTATCTCCTTCTCGCTCCAGCCCAGGATTTCTTTCCAAGCCCTTGTCATACTCATTATCGGGATACCGTTTCCGTTGTCTGTCACAGCGTCTTTAACTGTTGTTATTTTCTTCGCAAGGTTCTCCAGCTCGAGCATTTCAGCCTGACTGGACGGGTTGTTCATTGAGAGTGTGAAGTTCGTCAAGTCGTCTGTGAATCCCAAAAACGCTAGGTGTACAATGCATGCCTTGTTGAGTTCAATAAGGAGACACTGCTGAATTTTGTTGACGCGTCTGGCAAAACGGACGTCTAACAATGAGAGGTTTTTACCATCACCTGTCGTCTCTTCCATATTGATGAACGGTTTGGGAACTGCCAATCCAGTTAAAACTTTGTTGAGTATGTATTTGATGTCGTCTATGGCGGTGAGGTTCTGAGCAGCTGGCAATGTGTCAATTGGATTAGGCGCATCATCGCTCCGGACGGGCACAAACACGTCATCCGAAATTCCTAATACGTTTTTTCGTAAATCAAGCTGTCCTGTTAGAGGGTCAACAATCGGTGTGCGTTTGAACTCGTTTGCAACGTCATCAATATAGGCTGGAACGTCGTCTTCGCCAATGGCAGCTACGTTGATTTTGTAAACTCTTCTCTCCCAACTTCTTTGAAGCCTGTAAAGTAGCATGAGATCCTCAGATTGGGACAACATCCTCCAGTGTCTCCTCGACTTGTTTAACAAGGACGTTCCGTACGGCAAAAATAACGAATCATACAAAAGCCTAAAGTGTGCAATCTGCCAATTCCAATACGGTGTGAACTCATTCTCACCCACCCAGACGAACTTCGTGCTCGTGTCTTTCTCCAGTTCGGTGCTCGACGGGTTCATGTAGTAGCCTTTGTACGGGTTGTCGTCCGTCATTCCGTCGTATCGTTCCATTTCATACACAGGTAACTGTCTCCAACCTTTGATTCCGTTGTTGATGTCAATGTCAAAGAGCATATACGTGTTGCCGTACTTACACATGCTCCTGGCAATCATTGGGAGAACCATGTTGATTTGTAGGCGGTTGTACAACAAGTCCGTGAGGATTGCCTTGATACGCTCCGATTTTGATTCCACGTTCACCATTTTGCCGCTGTTACCGACGTATGTGGTTTCCTCGGCGTATATGTCCAAAGCCGCTCCGATTTCCGGGAATCCGTCCATCAAGTCGCAGTCGCGGTACATTAAAACGACGTTTGACACGTTGAGGTACTGCTGGTTGTCCAGTTGGTAGTTGGCTTTTCTCCAGCGGTATTTGAGGAACTTGTTCTGTTTGAGTTCCAGTGCCTTGTTGTCGTATTCGTTTTTGTTGTGCGTGGCGAATATGATATCAGGGTTGTTTATGGTGTATTTGTTGACTTGTTTCCTTGTATAGTCCACAGGGATTGTCGTGTCGGTTCCGAACAGACGGTTAATCCTCTGTATGGTTGTCAGTCTTTTCTGTTGCTCTGCCATTTCTAAATCTATATCTTATGTATCATAAATATGGCGTTAACAAACAAAAAACCCAACCTCAGTTGATTGGACGTTTGAGATTGGGTTTCGTTTTTGTATGGTACTACACCAAATTAGTACTGACGCTTGTATAGTTGCGAATACAGGCTCGTTGCCTTGTACGTGAGACTAAGTGCCTTTTGCACACAGTCCTTGAGTTCCTGTTCGGTTGAGGACGGGTTTGGTGATGTGAATGCTATAAGTCCGCTTTCCTTTATAAGTTCGAACTTCTCAGCGGCGTCCAACAATGCGGCGTATACGTTAATACCGTTACCTTCAGCTTCGTTCAAAACGGTTCTAACAGTCTCCTTGACAATGTCTTTGAGTTGGTTTTCTGATAATCTTATTGTTTGTTCCTTCATTTCTGTATATTGTTTTTGATGTTATTTCGCTGGGAGGAAGAATCTGTAGCAATCAGCTCCCAATTTGTCTATACTGTTTTCGTAACGGAAACTTGGTTCCTCACCGTCCATAGGTATGCAGCAATCGCCGACATATGGTTTTACTTTGTCTTGGTATGTTTCCACAAATTTGTCGACTTTTGCAATGTCTTCGTCATCCATACATTCCGTATCTCCGTTAACCAGATAACATAATGCCCAATCGGGTACCCATACTCCGTAACCGTTTTCACCGACTTTCTCGACAAATTCGTCAGGCACGTTCTGGTAGCCGTATTGTTTTGGTTGTTCTTCGTTCTCCTCGTTAAGCTTGCTCTCGCCAATAGCGGTGTTATGTGCTTCGTAGTGGATATATTTGTCTGCTTCGTCCATCACATCATTCGCCCACTTAACCAAATCGAATATGGCGGTACTTTCGTAGTCGTCTTCTGGATTGATAGAACCATATTTGTTAACGATTTCCTGTGCGGCACTATAGATAGTCTCAAGCGGTTTAGTGTTACCCCACCAAACATATTCTTCATTGAGCGATTCGTTCATCATCTCCCTGTCATCCCAAGCTCCGTTCACAACCTCGTCGATAATCTTTTCCGCAATGAAACGGCGAAATTCCCTCGGACTGTTCGTCCTGTCCAGTCCCTGTTGTTCCCTTGCGTACTTCTTGAAGCAGTGCTGTTGATATTTTTTCATGATTGAGCTTTCCATCAAACGTTCCAAAGTCAGTTGGACGTCTTTTTTGTATAGCTTCATACAGGCTTTTGCAATTTGTCTGTACTCCTTGTAAAGTTCCCTGTCGTTCTCGGAAAGGAATATGATAGAGTCGATTCCGTCTGGATAATCATAGATACCCTCATTCAAAACTTTCTTGATGAATTTTTGTATAACAGTATTCAGTTTTGATTCCGAAACGTTACTTTTCCTTAAAGCCTTAGCTTTCGCAGCAACATCTCCGTGTTGTACATCTCCAGGATACTTGTCATACCCTTCCATACTTCTCAAAGCAGTCATGTTGATATTGCTTGGTTCAAGTTTCCAGTCGGTACCATACCCCCAACTACCTCTAGGTTTTGAAACGTGATATTCCTGATTAAATTTGTCATTCAGATACGGGTTCTCAAATTGGTATTCGTTTTTTCCGTCATTACGTCTGCTGTTTCTTCTGTCAATCTGTTTATCCATCATATCTTTTGCCCTGTCGTCCCAACGTAATTCTGGGTTTTTCTTAACCATGAAAGTACCGTCCCCAAATTCGATTGGCTGGAAGTTGTTGTTACCATAGCCGTTAGTGTCCCATCCGTTCAACCCATATTGTCTGTAATGATCGTTTTGGTTAACCACTTTATAAGTGTCGAAATCCTCGTCGCTCATGTTGTACAAATCGTTTTTGAAATCCGCACTCCATTTGCCGTTTTTCAAACCGCCGTGTCGTCTTGCGAAGTTTTTCAATTTCTGGCTCTTGAAGGCTTCCAACATCATTGAGTCGCGTTGCCAGTCACGCATATCGTCGGAAGTCATTGAGACAGTGTTGTCGTATTCCTCGTAGTAATTCTGCTGTTCGTCTTCCGGAAGGCTGTAGAAATCCTCCAAATCAATTCCGTATGAATCCATTAGCCATTCGTTGAAACCGTCTTCGTAGTCCAAACCCTCTTTCATGGTGGAGAGCTTGTTTTTCAAAGTGCTTATTTGGTTCCTGAGTTCTGGGAGTTCTTCGTCCGCGTTGCTTACTTTCTGGCTTAGACTCTTGACTTTGCGTTTCATGTCCTCGACAGACTGGGCTTCCTTTTTCTCGTCCCCTTCCTTGAGCATTGAGCGTATGGCGTCGTCAACCATGGACTCAACCACACTCTTCTTTATTTTAAATGATTTCTTCAGATACATAAATTAATATTATTAAGTAAATTTTATTAAAAATACTCGACTTTTATATGAATTCATCCTGTGCGTCCGGTGAGGCAAAGCCTCCTCCAACGCAACCCTCACTCTGTGATTGAGCTCCACATTTCCGTAGGAGTCAAAGAGGGATTTATATAGCTTAACCCATCCGTCAGCGTTTCCGCATGCGGCATCCTGTCCAAACCTGGCTTCCACGGTGCGCATGTCCTCCTGTCGGAGTTCAGGGTAAAGCCCCGTTCCTTTGTCGAACCTAAACAGGGCACGCCTGCCAATCTCGACTGACGCGTTCGTCGCGTCTACGTAATTATACTGTATGTTACCGATGAAGCTCGAGTAGCACGCGTTTACCTTGCGCAACTCGATACCACATTCATTGCAACGCTTTGTTATCAACTGTTCGCACAGTGTGCGGCACCACAGGTTTCGAGCCTTGCGGTTCGCCTCGCGGCTGGCTGCTGTGTTATCCTTCTTGAACGACAAGTCTTCCATACCGAAAACGGCACACTTGTAGTGGTACGCGATGGCGAAGAGTTTCTTGAAGACGATTGTCAACTCGTACCTCCTCTTGGCTGTCTGCCGTTTGGTGTCGGGGTGACTCGAGGGCAACCCTAGCTTGGTGCACACCTGTGACAAGTCGAACTGTCCTGCTGCCACGACGGTGTAACCGTCACCGTCTTTGTTTAGGACGCTCCAACCGATGTTGGTAGGGTTTAAGTCCACCGCCATGCAACGGTTCGGAACCTTGTCTTTCAGCATACGGTTTCGTTGTTCGTCGTACCACGATTTGTAGACGGCTCGTATTTCCTCTTTCTCGACGTCTGGCGGAAGGGATTTTTCTTTCACTTTCTTGACGTCGGCGGAACGTGACTTTTTGTCAAGTCCGTACCCTCGGAGCGACAGTTCGTCGTATGTCAGGTACAAGAACTCCGTTGACAGACGCACACTGACAGGTTGCTTGTGCAACGTGGAGTACTGCGCAATTCGTTCGAGCTCGTTCCGTTGGTGCTTCTGCACCTTGAACCTTATCTCGTAGTGCTGCTTTTTGCACGGTTTGTATATACACACGCCGTCAGCTAGATATTTTAATCCAAAAAAACGATTACCATTTTCGTTACCTTCCCCGACGACGAACAGCGGCTGGACACGTTTCTCGTGATATTGGTTCCGCAATGTGGCAACCTTGGTTTCGTCGCGTTCTTCCTTATTGCACTCACGTGTCAGTTCACGAAGCGTCTGGACACTTCCGAACACCTGAGGTTTGCCGATACGGCGTTGCAGACGTTGGATACGGTTGAACATCTTGAACCGTTTGTGGTAGGGAACCTCGTTGTTGTGCAAGTCCTCGGAAATCGACAGTATGCGTTCCGCGAATTGGTTGTCGCGAGTCGTGTCCTGTTCTCGAGCCGCTTTTGCGTCAGATTTCACGGAGCGGTACTCGATGTCGTTTAGTTGGAACCTCTCCATCACACGCCGTATGAATTCCTTGTCCTCGGATTCGTCGAAGCGGTTGTAGACGAGGATAAGAGCGTTCGAGAAGAGAACTTGCTTTTCTCGAACGAAGTCCTCACCTTCGAGGTGTGTGATATGGAGTTTGATAGTTTTCATGCCTGTATATAAATATACGGACATTGGAAAATAAAACCAATATTAAATTTAAAAAAGTTTATTTAAAAATAATTCATATAGTCCTATATAGATTATGTTGTTATTTACTTGTTTGAAACGTACAAATGTCTCAACCTCATTGTACCTTGCTTTGGGTAGTAGATTTTCGGAAAGACGTACACGGTTTCAGTATCGTTTGAGAACACGTGACACTCGCGTTCGTCGTCACCACCCATGTATGTTAACCCGTATTTGTCCTTCAAAAGTTTACACACATTGTCAAAATTCTGCATGTGTCCTTCGTAACGTCCCAAATCCATAACAATGGCTTGTTCCAAGTCCTCGTGACGCTCAGCCTCAACACCCGCGTTCAATTCATCGTCGTCCTCAATTCCAGTGACGTTTCTAATTTGAGTGTAGGTTGGATAGTTCTCGTTCATACGCAACCTGTCCCATCCGTTTTCGTTGTTACCGTAACGAAACTTAAATTCCACGTCAGACAAATCAGTTTTATCAACATACCCGTTTTCAACCCACTCAGTTTTCAACTCGTCTATGGCAAATTGTATGTCACCAATTTTTTGGCGTATCTCCTGTGTAATCACCGGACAGTCGAATTTTATCTCACCCAACAGAGAGCTGGCTTGTTTCAATTTTTCAAAATATTCAGCCACCTTGTTTTTATCCTCGTTGATGATTCTCTTGATGTTCTAAATTTCATTAAAATTAATAAAATCTATTTCGGAAAGTGAATAGATGTCATTCACTTTCCGGGGGCGGAACAACCGCCCGCTATCAACTATCGCCCGCACTGCGGGAGAATCGCCGACTACCTTTCTCATTATGTTCAACGCCCCGTTCACGTCAGCGTTGATTAGCCTGCCCGTGGATGATTGGAACAAGCCGCGCTTCTTCCTCTTCCCGAGGTACGTATCGTGGTGTCCGATCTCCTCGAACGCCAGTGCGTCGCACTTCGACGTGTGGCTCTCCTCGGTTTCCTCGAACCGTATTCCGCAGCACTCGCACTTGTAGCGTAACATTGAAATCAACCTGTCGTACGGAATCTCTGTGAAGTTCTGGTTCGTCACCTTGCCCAAGTTGATGGAGTCCTTCCATCCCTTGTTGTGCCCCAAGACAAGGTGTCCGACACCGTTCTTGACGAGCTGGCTGACAATGTGCCTGCTGATTTTGTGGAGCGCGTCGTCCATCTGGCGTTGCCTGTTGTCATACATACGCCGTATGC
>JAEIGA010001446.1_pt1 | contig 37132 bp, 31 predicted proteins | sample 9270691 | NCBI WGS metagenome assembly JAEIGA01 (sample SAMN17057246, study PRJNA624740) | gut metagenome | biome: biome; isolation source: fecal sample | host: Bos grunniens | place: China: Xizang | collected 2019
ATGGTTCTTACTCCATCAAGAAAGCTGAAAATCTTGAAACAGCACCTATCAGCACAGGGTTGAACATCGACCCAAGCGAAGACGCTGTATAACGATTCAAAACAAGCGGCACATTCATTTGGGATGTGCCGTTTTCATTATGCTTCATGGCCAAACAAGTTACAGCGTTGCAGCGTTGCAGCGCTACAGTTCTTTCAAAAACCATCACCCAATAGCCGCATACCGGACCTATAACAGTATTATTCTTATAACTTATTAATTATTAAATATTTATATAATATATAGTTATAGTAACTATAGATATTATTAGACATTTTTCAAAAATGACAAATGCATTTTTGAACTGTAGCGCTGCAACGCTGCAACGCGACTCTCTAAAACTTGGCGCAACCCCAAGAACGCACCCCGTTCACCATACAGACGAAACACCCACAACCGCAATTACGCTGAACCCTGCAACGTGATTACGCTACACCCGTCACCGTAATTACGGTTGTGGGCGCATCAGCAAGCAATCTCCTTGTGTGCAGCAAAGCCTGAGAACTTGGGAATGATACAAAATGAGAGGCTGAAAAGATATGAAGAAGTTAAAACAGCCTTTTTCCTTGTCAATATACGCTTTATTTGCTGAAAAATGATTAACTTTGCAGTCGTTTTATGAATATAAAAAGGTTCACAGCATCGTTGCTTGTGCTCATCGCAGCACTTACTGTGGCGGCTTTCAACATGAAAAGGGTCGGCAAGTCTGAAAGAACTGCCGACTATCATAGTGTTGACTCTGCCGCAGCATTGCCTGTCGCCATAAGCGCAACTGGCGATTCTGCAGCAGTAGAAGTGACCGACTCTTTGACAGCCATGCTGGATTCCATGAAGGTTAAGTTTGACCGTGAGCATGGCATTAAGGTAGATGAAGGACGAGGAGCACAGCAATGGAATGACTCTATTGCAGCAGTAGAGGACTCTATCCGCAAAACTAAAAAGAAGAGTGCGCTCGAAGCTCCAGTCGTATATGAGGCAAAAGACTCAATGACTGTGTTCATGGACACGAAGAACGCCTTTCTTTATGGCGATGCCAATGTGAAGTATCTGAACATTGAGCTGACATCCGAGCAAATGACCATGAACATGGACAGTTCGATTGTACATGCCGTCTATGGCTTGGACTCGATTGGCGACAAGTTCGGCCTGCCCATCTTCAAAGAAGGAAGCGAAGAATACAAGTCGGAAAAGATGTCATACAACTTTGACACGAAAAAGGGATTCATCCACAACGTCTATACGGCTCAGCAAGATGGATTCCTGCGTGCAGAGGCGTCAAAGAAAGGAGCCGACAATGAGATTTACATGCGACGAGGAACTTACACGACATGTGACGAAGAGCATCCTCACTTCTACATTGCCATGTCAAGAGGCAAAGTGCGTCCAGGAAAGAGTGTCTTTTCCGGCCCTGCATGGCTTGTTGTAGAAGACGTGCCGCTTCCTTTGGCTATTCCGTTTGCCTACTTCCCTATCACAAGCACATATTCTAGCGGCTTTATCATGCCTACTTATGGCGATGAATCAACACGAGGCTTCTATCTGCGCGATGGTGGCTACTACTTTGCCTTCAGCGACTATATGGACTTGAAGCTGACTGGAGAAATTTTCACGAAAGGCTCATGGGGAGTTGGTGCACAGACAACTTACAGAAAACGCTACAAATATAACGGCAATTTCTATTTTAACTATCAGGTAACAAAGACTGGCGAAAAGAACATGCCCGACTATGGCGTCACGAAGAACTTCAAAGTGCAGTGGAGCCACCGGACAGACCCCAAGTCGTCGCCCAACAGTTCATTTTCTGCCAGCGTGAACTTCGCCACCCAATCGTATGAGAAGAACAACCTGACATCGCTCTACAACCCTACTTCTTATTCGCAGAGCACACGAACTTCTTCTATCAGCTATTCACATTCATTCCCCAAGATTGGCCTATCATTGTCAAGCTCGTTCAACATCTCGCAGAACATGCGCGACTCAACCCTTGCCTTGACAATGCCTTCATTATCAATATCGCTATCACGCTTTTACCCCTTCAAGCGCAAGCATGCAGCTGGCAAAGAACGATGGTACGAGAAAATCAGCATGAACTATACAGGAACGCTGTCAAACTCCATCAGCACAAAGGAGGACAAGCTGATGCATTCTTCTTTGCTCAAAGACTGGAAAAACGGCATGAAACACAGCATCCCCATCGCTGCATCATTCAACGTGCTGAAACATATCAACGTGACGCCTTCGCTGAACTATACAGAAAGATGGTACACCAACAAGGTAGAACAAAGGTGGGATGAAGCAAGCCAAAAAGTTGCAAGAGATACAATCTATGGATTTAACCGTGTGTTTGACTACAACTTGACGCTGTCTGCCAACACCAAGCTGTATGGATTCTACAAGCCCAATCCAAAAGTTTTTGGCGACAAGCTACAAATGGTGCGCCACGTCTTCACACCTGCCATCAGTTTCAGTTATGCACCTGACTTCAGCGATGAGAAATGGGGCTACTGGGAGACATATACAAAGACTGACGAAGAAGGAAATGTGTCACTTGTCTCATACTCCCCCTATGCAGGTTCGCTCTATGGCGTACCCTCCAAAGGTAAAACCGGAGCTATCAACTTTGACATATCAAACAACATTGAGGCGAAAATCAAGAACAGGGATGACAGTATCAAGAAAATCAGCATCATTGATGAATTAGGAGCCTCGCTTTCCTATAACATGGCAGCTAAAAGGCAGCCGTGGTCAAACCTTTCTACACGTTTGCGACTGAAATGGGGAAAGACAACTTTTAACATGAATGCAGTATTCCAGACCTATGCCTATGAGTTCGACAAGAACGGAAACGTTATTGTGGGCGACCGTACAGAATGGTCATACGGAAGATGGGGACGATTCCAGGGCATGTCGAAAAACCTCTCCTATACCTTCAATAACCAGAGTCTCAGGAATATCAAAAAGAGCATCCGACGCCTGCTCGGCAAAGAGGACGAAACAGAAGACGAGAGCCAGGACAATGACGATCATGAGGAAACAGAAGGAACAGACAACCTGGAAACGAACATTGATGACCCGAATGCAAATACACAAAAAAAGAAAGGAAACTCAGAAGACGGATTGGACGAAGATGGCTATATGAAGTTCCAGATGCCTTGGTCATTCTCTATATCATACGGTATAACAATGGCAGAAGACAGAAGCAAGGAAATCAATGTGAAGAACATGCGTTATCCATACAAATTCACCCAGAACCTCAACTTCTCGGGCAACTTGAAATTAGCAACAAACTGGAACTGCAGTTTCTCATCTGGATGGGACTTTACCAACAAAGCCATCTCCATGACAACGGTTAACATCTCCAGAGACATGCACTGCTTCAACATCTCATGCGGCCTTGTTTTTGGAGTCTATACGAGCTACCACATCTCGCTGCGCGCCAATGCAAGCACGCTTACGGATGCGCTCAAATACGACAAGAAATCGAGCTACTCAAGCTCTATCCAATGGTATTAAACAGAAGATAAGAATGTCACGAATCATCGCCATAGACTACGGACAAAAACGAACAGGCATCGCTGTAACAGACACGCTGCAAATGATTGCCAATGGACTTACCACAGTTGAAACGAAGGAACTGGAAAAGTTCATCTTGGATTATGTGGCGAAAGAAGACGTTTGTACCATCGTCGTAGGAAAACCCACACAACTGAACGGAGAGAACAGCGAAAACATGAAGCGCATCGAGCCATTCTTCAACCGCCTAAAAAAGCTGTTCCCAGGCAAGGAGGTGACCTATTACGACGAGCGTTTCACATCTGCACTTGCCCACCAAGCCATGAGAGACAGCGGCATCAGCAGGAAAGCACGCCAGAACAAAGCTTTAGTTGATAAAATCAGCGCTACCATCATCTTGGAAGACTATATGCAAAGCAAATCTATAGGCTTCTGACCCGAAAGCGCCTGATTCAGTCATTCTCAATAAATTTATTAAATAGCACAATAAGATGATACTACCAATGTACATATTCGGGCAGCCAGTACTCAGAAAAACTGCCGAAGAAATTGATTACGAAACCTACCCCAACCTGAAAGAACTCATCGACAACATGTTTGAAACGCTGCGCCGTTCTGAAGGTGTGGGTCTTGCTGCTCCACAAATTGGACTTCCCATTCGTCTCTTCATCATCGACCTTGACGTCCTTGCCGAAGACGAACCTCAATATGAAGGCTATCTTCACACCTTCATCAACCCTGAAATCATCGAAGAAAGCCAAGAAACAACATCCATGTCGGAAGGCTGCCTCTCAATACCAGGTATCAATGAGAGTGTAAAGCGTCCAGCGAAAGTCCTCGTCAACTACATTGACGAAAACGGGGAAGAGCAAGAAAGATGGCTTGAAGGATTCGAAGCACGAGTTTTCCAGCACGAGTACGACCATCTCGAAGGAAAAATGTTCATCGACCACCTATCGCCATTCCGCAAACAAATCATCAAATCCAAACTCCTTGCAATGGCAAAAGGCAAATTTACGGCACATTACAAGTGCAAGCCCAACCGAGGATAAAATGAGGAGAAAGCGAGGAGAAAAACGAGGATGAAGGCCTCTTAACCTCACTATACATGAAAAGGACATTATCACTTTTAGCTCTAAGTTATGCGTTTTTAGTGTCTTTTGCCCAAATCGACACTGAGCGCATGATGAACGTAGCCCGAAATGCGCTTGCGTATGACGACTATGTTCTGTCCATCAGTTATTTCAACCTCATCATCAACTACAAGCCACATCTTTACGAGCCCTATTTCTATCGTGGTGTGGCGAAGTTCTACCTCGACGATTATTCTGGCGCTATACTTGATTGCTCTGAAGCCATCAAGCGTAATCCCTTTGTCCACAGCAGTTACGAATTGCGAGGACTTGCACACATCAACAGAAACGAATATCCGCAAGCCATCTCCGACTACAAGAAGGCCACAGAGCTCGCTCCTGAAATCCGACCACTATGGCATAACCTCACACTCTGCTATATGCAGATGGACAGCCTCAATCAAGCCGACAGCATTAGCGACATTATCATCAAGAAATGGTCAAAACATGCCGACGGATACAACATTAAGGCACAGATTCAAATGCAGAAACAAGATACTGTAGCGGCCGAAGCACTCATCAACAAAGCGCTCGAAACAGACAAATACAACATAAACGCGCTCAACGCTAAGGCTGGAATACAGATGAGCCACCAGCAATACGAAGAATCCATTAAACTTTACACAGAAGCCTTGAGGCTAAATCCCAACCAAGCCGGTTCTCTCATCAACAGAGCTTTGTGCCACTACTATCTGAACAAGTACTACGATGCCATGAACGACTATGATCAGGCATTGAATCTTGAACCACGCAATTTCATCGGCCATTACAACCGAGGACTACTGCGTGCCAATGTAGGAGCCGACAACCTTGCCATCGAAGACTTCAATTTCATACTTTCAATTGACCCCAGCGATATGATGGCAACCTTTAACAGGGCAACGCTGCTCGAAAATACAGGCGACTATCAAGGAGCCATACAAGACTACACAACTGTCATTGAAGAATATCCCAAGTTCCTATACGGATACGAACGCCGTGCGGCTGCACGGCGCAAAATAGGCGACATTGCAGGAGCCACAAAGGACGAAGAACATGTCTTGAAAGAACAAATAGCACAACGCTACGGCTACACGACTTCCACTTCTCGACAGAAGAACAAGACTCGAAAAAAATCAGAATTCAATATAGAAGATTACAATAAGCTTGTGGAAGAAGACAGCAGCGAGCAAGAACAGACCTACGAAAGTGAATATAGAGGTAAAGTACAGAACCGCGAACAAAGCGCAAAACTGATTCTTCCAACTCAAAATACATATAATATATACAGAGAGGCTGGACGAGACAGCATTATCACCTGTTTCGAAAAAGCTTTCCAAGATGCACAAGCAGGGAACATCAACGATGCAATTGACGGCTTCAGCCAAGTGCTGGAATTTAACGATTCTTTTGCCGAAGCCTACTACAATAGAGGACTGCTGAAACTCCTTATAGACGACCCCATTGGTGCTATACCAGACCTTTCTAAAGCAGGAGAACTTGGAATTTACCAAGCATACAATATCATTAAGAGAAACCAAAGCATCAAGAAAAAGACTCCAGCAAAATAATTCTTAAACAATGTGAGTCCTACGAAAAAATATATCATAAAATGGCGGAACAGAGCTGATACTGACCATGACAAACTTACGGAAGCCTCTCATTATAGCAACAAGAATCAATTATATTTCCCAAAGAAAACACACGTTTGAAAGTAAGTTCGCTTCATTCATCAAAGATGATTCGCTTCATGGCCCGATGTCAGGTCGTTTCATAATCAAGCATTTGTTCGCTTTAGAATTTCAAATGCCTTTTTTGATTTTGCCAATCTCGTGCACAGACATCAACGAACGGTATTTATTACTATCTGCTAAAAATCAGGAAACGTTTCAATAACAATATTTTCTTGGACAGCCGGTAAATCTCTTTTAAGAAGGATTTGTAAAACAGGGAAATTAGTGCTTATAGGCTCAGGTGAATGTTTACTGGACACCAATATTTCTAAACACAATCAGGGGATGCGCCATAACGCATCCCCTGATTGTGTTTAGAAATATGTATTATCTTATTACTTTACTGGTGAGATTATATATGTATAGGTATAATCCTTGTACGGCATCTGATACTCTGGACGTGGCCATGCTCCCCAAGAGTTCACACAACCGACACCCATAGAGCGAGCCGCGATGTGGAGGTCTGTGAATGGGCGTTCGATGAGGTCGCCGCTGTGATACTGTCTCTTTTCACGAGCAGGCTGAAGGTCATCTTCCGTGTAATTGAGAGCCTGACACTCAAGAGGCTGAATGCCTTCAAACTTCAAGCCCTTGCCTTCAGCATTTGTAATTGTCCAATAGCGAACGCCTGTCTTAGTACCGTTTTCCTGTGGACGGACATATCCCCAGAACTGCTCAGCTACTGTTTGTTTCCATATGCCAAGGTTCTGTCCGCTATTACGGTCGATGTAGTTCTCGTGAGGTCCCTTTCCATAGTACTCAATCTGTGAGAATTCCTTTGGCATACGCATCTGCATACCATAACGCATGAGCTGTGGCTTCTCTTTAGCCTCTGGATTCACGGTCAAATCTTGAGTTACAACAAGCTTGCCCTCTGGTGTCATGACGTAAGTGAGCTTCACAGATGCTTCAAGCTGACGAATATCATATTCAGCAGTCACTACATAGTTAACACCATCTTGCTTGATGTCAAATGCCTTTCTCGAGATGCGAGGATGTTGCCATGCGCCAAGACGATTCTGTAAGCCTGCACCAAAGTCATTGTCGGTTGCTGCACGCCAGAAGTCAGGAGTGAGTTGAATATCATTGGTCATCATTGGAACATTATCCACATCGATGTAAGCAACATAACCAGAACGCTTGTCGAATGTCACTTCCACGCCATTAGCAGAAAGAACGGCGTAAGCTGCACGGTCATCTAGCTGAACAGCAGGCTTCTCTGCCTGTGCAGTCACAGCCTCAACTGTTGGGAATGTGTAAGGAGCAACCTCAAACTGGTTGTGAGCAATCACATCGCCTGCTTTTTGGAGAGGAGTGTCGTAAAGCAAACGGAAGTTTACGTTAAGCAGAATTTCCTTGCCCTTATTGCCAGCATCAGCAACAGCCTTTGCAACGGCTTCAATGCCTACAGATGTCTTTTCATGTGGCTTGATATTCAAGTCGGCAATAGGAAGGATGCCTTTGTTGATGCTCTTTCCGTCCACAAGGATTTCATAATCCATGAAAACATCATCGAGAGACTTGAAGAAGTTCTCGTTATAAATTTCTACCTTACCTATCTTTGCATCCACCAGCGTTGCCCAAATATTCTGATAGAAGTACTGAATCTCATACGCATGAGGGTTAGGCACACGGTCAGGATTGATAACACCATTACAGTTGAAGTTGTTATCAGATGCAGGGAAACGGCCATAGTCACCACCGTAAGTCCAAATCTGCTTGCCTGTGATCTTGCTGGTACCACGAAGTCCCTGGTCGATGTAATCCCAGATGTATCCACCCTGATAGTTTGGATATTTGCGAACCAAATCCCAGTATTCCTTAAAGCCACCAGCAGAGTTACCCATCGTGTGAGAGTATTCGCACTGGATGAGCGGACGTTCGTTGCCTTCCTTGCAGTAGCGCTCACAATGGCCGTAGTCAGCATACATTGGGCAGTAGATGTCTGTCTTTCCCCAGTTGCCTGCCTGCTCATACTGGCATGGGCGAGATGGGTCGTAAGCCTTCACGAAATCATAAGAATCCTCAAAATTCTTTCCATAGCCAGCTTCGTTACCAAGAGACCAAACGATGATTGAAGGATGATTCTTATATACATATATATTATGACGCTGGCGCTCGATGTGCATATCGTGGAAGCGTGGGTCCTTGCTCAAAGAACGCTCTCCATATCCCATACCGTGGCTTTCTATGTTTGCTTCAGCTGTCATGTAGATACCATAGATGTCGCAAAGCTCATAAAAGCGTGGGTCGTCTGGATAATGGCAAGTACGAACAGCATTAACGTTGAGCTGCTTCATCACCTGAATATCTTGAATCATGCGCTCTACAGATACAACATAGCCGCCATCTGGGTCAATCTCGTGGCGATTCACACCCTTGATGAGAACAGGCTGACCATTCACGAGCAATTGCTGGTTCTTGATTTCGACTTTACGGAAACCTACACGCAGAGGAACACATTCAATCAATTCATCATTATCTACGTTAAATCCATCAGAAAGAGAGACGTAGAGGTTATAAAGGTTAGGAGTCTCTGCTGTCCATTTCTTAGGATAGTCCACTTCAAAGTTCATTTCCTTATATTCCTTCTCAAGTGGCTCTTTTTGAGAACATTCCACACGGCCTTCGCTGTCTTTCAGCACAATCTCAAGATACTTGCCTTTCGCATTCGCAGTTGTCACCTTCACATTCAGCTTTCCGTCCTTGTAGTTGTTTGTCAGGTCAGGAGTAATGAACACATCCTCGATGTGTGCCTGTGGGCGTGCATAGAGGTAGCATTCGCGAGCGATACCGCAAAGGCGCCAGAAGTCCTGGTCCTCGTTCCAGCTACCGTCACACCAGCGCATCACCTGCATCGCAATCAGGTTCTCCTTGCCTGGAGTGATGAACTTGGTGATGTCGAACTCGGCTGCCACCTTTGAGTCCTCTGAATAGCCTACATACTTGCCGTTCACATAAACTGTGATGTTTGAAGTAGCAGAACCGATATGCATATATATCTTATCGCCCTTCCAGTCAGCAGGAATAGTGAATGTGCGGCGATAAGAACCCACGTGGTTGTTCTTGTCCTGCACTGCAGGAGGGTCAATCACCCAGTCAGAACGCCAAGCATACTGGTTGTTCACATAGATGGCATCACCATAACCATTCATTTCCCAGATGCCAGGCACAGGCATAGAACCCCAGTTGGAGTCATCATAATCCAGCGCAAAGAAATTAGCCGGGCGCTCATTGGCATTCTCCACCCAGTTGAATTTCCACTTGCCTTCGATAGACAGATAGCGAGAAGACCTCGCCTTAGGATTGTCCTGAGGAGCCTGAGATTTCTCAGCGAGTTCCTTGCTTTCATAAGCAAAGAAATTTGCCGCATCCATTTTGCGATTAATCTCATTGACAGCAGGATCGCACCACACAGGAGTCTTTTGAGCCTGTGCAGCCATTGAGCCCATTGCCAAAACTGACATGATTAAATGTTTAATTTTCATAGTTTAAGTGTTGTTTTTATAAAGTTTTGGTATAGTTTTTCCTACACAAAATGCACTTCTTAATTTCCTCACACACTTCCCTCGCCCACATCACATCATTTCCTGCATAAATCTGAATTTTTCTTTCGTTGCCATCCTTTATCGAGATAACAATATAATATGCATTAGCCACATAAGGCATTGCTGCATTATGGAACGTGACATCAACCACACTTTTTTTATCAACAGCCACGCCATCGTACACGAAGAACCCTTCATTGTCCATTCCTCCAGCATCATACACCAGCACAGCACCATTTGGCTCATTGCCTCTCGATGCATCCACAACTACAACCACATCGGGATTGCCGTATTCATCCAGCACATCTCGCCATGCTTGTTCTTCTTCAGCACTCCTCGAAACAGAATTTTCATCTTTAATATCTCCAACAGGAGAAGCCGACAGAACAGACGCTGCCGACAAGAATACCTTTTTCATGTCCACATTCAAGGTTACGTCCAATATCGTTAGTAAAATTTCTTCGTGTACAAAGGTAGCACAAATTAAAGAGAAGAACAAATAAATTTCTCTTTTTATGCTTTTCACTACCCTTCTGCTCCTATTCCCCTTTATTTAAGTTCCTCATTCGGCAAGCAATGCCATTTCGAGCCGACAAACAAGAGGTCATACAACATACTTTTTCCTTACCCTATGCGATGCGCTCTTCATCGCAATTGTCTCAGGCGGTTCATCGTAATTACGATACGCTCTTCAACATAATGACGTTTGTTAGCACAACAAAAATGGGCCTTTCACGACAACTCAACACAAGCACGACAAGCATCCACACATAGCAAAAGCACGACTTGAGCATACAATCTCCGATTGAAAAATTGCGCAACAAACGTTACAGAGAGTGCATATCAATTGCAACGAGAGTGACAAAAGAGAAGTTTTTCACTTTTTTCCCTTTTCGTTTGCCGTATATAAATAAAAATGCGTATCTTTGTGTGTTTTTACACCCATGTGGGCATTTCCACATATTGATGATGTGCAAAACTTACAACAACTTTAATTAATATTTTATGGCTAACATGAAAGAAAAACTCTTTTCTGAGTTTCAAGCGCCTACCACTCAAGAATGGCTGGACAAGATTCAGGTAGACCTGAAGGGTGCTGACTTCCAGAAAAGAATGGTTTGGAAAACCAACGAAGGCTTTGACGTACAGCCTTTCTATCGCCGCGAGGATCTTGCCGACCTCAAGGCTGTAAATTCTCTGCCTGGAGAATTTCCTTTTGTACGCGGAAACAAGACTGACAACAACCTCTGGTTTGTACGTCAGGAAATCAACGTAGAATGTCCAAAAGCGGCCAACGAGAAGGCACTCGACATTCTGAACAAGGGAGTTGATTCTATCGGCTTCAAGGTTCCAGGAAAGAGCATCAGCAAGGAGTTCGTCGCAGAACTGCTGGAGGGCATCATGCCTCAGTATGTGGAGCTGAACTTCAGCACATGCCAGCGCCATTGCGTAGAACTCGCCAAGGTTCTTGTTGAGTATTTCAAAGAGAAGAACTATCCATTGGCAGACCTGAAGGGCTCTATCAACTTCGACCCAATCGCCAAGATTCTCTGCAAGGGCACCGACACATCGGCACTCATCGCAGAAGGAAAGGCTCTCATCGAGGCTCTGGCTGAACTGCCAGGATACAAGTGCATCAGCGTCAACTCTGTTGCCTTGAACAATGCAGGCGCATACATCTATCAGGAACTCGGCTATGCATTGGCATGGGGCGCAGAATACCTCAACATGCTCACAGAGGCTGGCGTTGACGCTACAGCAGCAGCAAAGCGCATCAAGTTCAACATGGGCGTTTCAGACAACTACTTCATGGAAATTGCAAAATTCCGTGCAGCACGTATGCTCTGGGCACAGATTGTGAAGCAGTATGAGCCAAAGTGCGATTGCGCTTGCAAGATGCACGTTTGCGCCTTCACTTCAGAATACAACCAAACTATTTTTGACTCATACGTAAACTTGCTCCGTTCACAGACAGAAGCAATGTCAGCAGCTCTTGCCAACGTAGATTCAATCGTGGTAACACCATTCGACAAGCCATACGAAGTTCCAACAGAATTTGCTGAGCGCATTGCTCGCAACCAGCAGCTGCTGCTGAAGGAAGAGGCACATTTCGACAAGCTGGTCGATGTTGCAGGTGGCTCTTACACTATCGAGCATCTGACAGACGCCATCGCAAAAGAAGGCTGGAAACTCTTCCTCGCCGTAGAAAATGCAAGCGGATTCCTCGCAGAAGTGCTCAACGGCAATATCCAGAACGCTGTAAATGCATCAAACGATAAGCGTCATGCAGATGCAGCCAAGCGCAAGGAATTCATCCTCGGCACTAACCAGTTCCCTAACTTCACAGAAGTTTCAGAGGGCAAGGAACCTGTACAGTGTGCTTGCGCTTGCGGACCTAAGGGAGAAATCGCTACACTCAACAAGGCTCGCCTGGCTTCAGAATTCGAATCACTCCGTCTTTCAACAGAGAAGGCAGGAAAGCAGCCAGTAGCATTCATGCTCACTATCGGCAACCTCGCTATGCGCCAGGCTCGTGCACAGTTCTCTTGCAACTTCCTCGCTGCTGCTGGATACAAGGTGGTTGACAACCTTGGATTCAAGACCGTAGAAGAAGGTGTTGACGCTGCAATGGCTGCAGGTGCAGACATCGTAGTCATCTGCTCTTCTGACGACGAATACGCAGAGTACGCTATCCCAGCATTCCAGTATCTGAATGGCCGTGCCATGTACGTGGTTGCAGGTGCACCCGCATGTGCTGAGGACCTCAAGGCTGCTGGCATCGAGAACTTCATCAACGTTAAGTCAAACCAGCTCGAAACGCTCAAGGCGTACAATGCTAAACTCGGTATCTGATTATGGCAAGAAAAGATTTTAACAACATAGACATTTATGCTGGCATTCAGGAAAAGAATGGTCAGCAGTGGCAGAAAGAGAATGGCATCAGCGCAAACTGGAGAACTCCTGAGCAGATTGACATTCAGCCAGTATATACAAAAGAAGACCTCGAAGGCATGGAACACCTTGACTTTGCAGCAGGTATTCCTCCTTACCTCCGCGGTCCTTACTCAATGATGTACCCTTTCCGTCCTTGGACTATCCGCCAGTACGCAGGTTTCTCAACAGCTGAAGAATCTAACGCATTCTATCGCCGTAACCTCGCATCTGGACAGAAGGGACTTTCTGTAGCATTCGACCTCCCTACTCACCGTGGTTACGACCCAGACAATGAACGTGTAGTTGGCGACGTTGGTAAAGCTGGTGTTTCTATCTGCTCCCTCGAGAACATGAAGACCCTCTTCGCAGGCATTCCATTGAACAAGATGTCTGTTTCCATGACAATGAATGGCGGCGTACTTCCTGTACTCGCATTCTACATCAACGCAGGTCTTGAGCAGGGCGCTCAGCTGGAAGAGATGGCAGGTACTATCCAGAACGACATCCTGAAGGAGTTCATGGTGCGCAACACTTACATCTACCCACCAGCATTCTCAATGAAGATTATCGCTGACATCTTCGAGTTCACTTCACAAAAGATGCCTAAGTTCAACTCTATCTCTATTTCAGGTTACCACATGCAGGAAGCAGGTGCAACAGCCGACATCGAGTTGGCATACACACTTGCCGACGGTATGGATTACCTCCGCACAGGTGTAGATGCAGGTATCGACGTGGACGCATTTGCCCCACGCCTCTCATTCTTCTGGGCAATCGGCATGAACCACTTCATGGAAATTGCCAAGATGCGTGCAGGCCGTCTGCTGTGGGCCAAGATTGTGAAGAGCTTTGGCGCAAAGAATCCAAAGTCACTCGCACTCCGCACTCACTCTCAGACATCAGGCTGGTCACTCACAGAGCAAGACCCATTCAATAACGTAGGTCGTACTTGTATCGAGGCTATGGCAGCCGTACTTGGTCACACTCAGTCACTCCATACCAACGCACTCGACGAGGCTATCGCTCTGCCAACAGACTTCTCTGCTCGTATCGCTCGTAACACTCAGATCTACATCCAGAACGAAACCAAGGTGTGCAAGCAGATTGACCCATGGGCAGGTTCTTACTATGTAGAGACACTCACTAACGAGCTCGTTCAGAAGGCTTGGGAGCACATTCAGGAAATCGAGAAACTCGGCGGTATGGCAAAGGCAATCGAGACAGGCCTGCCAAAGATGCGTATCGAGGAAGCAGCAGCACGTACTCAAGCACGCATCGACTCTGGAACTCAGACCATCGTCGGCACTAACAAGTATCGCCTTGACCACGAAGATCCACTTGACATCCTTGAAATCGACAACACAGCAGTTCGTCTCCAGCAGGAAGCTGCACTCAAGGAACTCAAAGCAAATCGCGACGAAGCTGCATGCAAAGCTGCACTCGCAGAAATCACCAAGTGCGTTCAGGAATTCCAGGATGGAAAGAAGAGCGAGAACAACCTCCTCGACCTCGCTGTCAAAGCAGCAGGCCTGCGTTGTACGCTTGGAGAAATCTCAGACGCTTGCGAAGCTGTCGTAGGCCGTTACAAAGCTATCATCAGAACAATTAGCAACGTGTATAGTTCAGAATCAAAGAGCGACAAAGCTTTCGAAGAAGCTTGCGCCGCAACAGAGAAATTCGCTCAGGCAAATGGTCGTCGCCCACGCATCATGATTGCGAAAATGGGACAGGACGGACACGATCGCGGAGCCAAAGTTTGCGCTACGGGCTATGCTGACTGCGGTATGGACGTAGACATGGGTCCTCTCTTCCAGACACCTGCAGAAGCAGCTCGTCAGGCAGTAGAGAACGACGTAGACGTACTCGGCGTTTCTTCTCTCGCAGCAGGTCACAAGACTCTTATTCCACAGGTTATCGAAGAGTTGAAGAAGCTTGGCCGTGAAGACATCCTCATCACAGCCGGTGGTGTTATCCCTGCTCAGGATTACGACTTCCTCTACAAGGCAGGTGTAGCAGCCATCTTCGGTCCTGGTACTTCTGTTGCTTATTCTTGCCGCGAAGTAATGAAGATTCTCAACGAAGAATAATTCATACATTATTTATATAGAGAGGGCTGTGCTATATTGAAGTGCAGCCCTCTTTGCGTTATGCTCAATCCCCCACCCTAAAAAAAACACTTTAACCCCTATAAAATCGATATGCCCCACATCGATGAAACGGAGTGCCCCACATCGACGCATCGATGTGGGGCACTCCTTTTTACAACCAAATTGCGGCTCAGACTTCCGCTATTGATTCTCCATCAGAATCCATAGTTAAGTCCCAGCTTGAAATACTCCTTAAACTGAAAATATCCCAATGTGCTGTCATAGTAACGTTTATCTCGGTTGTCATCAAAACGCCAAATGGTATATACTTCACATGAAATATATTTGTTGAACTGGAAATTAAAGACATTCTCCCATTCCGATTCCACATATTCATGAGTTGTGAAGAAATAGAAACGGGACTTCCACGTGAGATTTTTCACAATTGTCAGTTTGGTGTTTACTTCCACCTTAGAACCGAAGTCTTGCTGGAAATCTTTCCCCCGCATATTATAGGAATTATGTATCGTCTCCTCATCATCTCCTATGTAACGAATTTTGTAAGTAAGAGGGAGAATGGCTGCAGAAAAAGTATTACCATTTTTCAGAGAAGGTTTAAAGTCAACACCTAGAGAAACAAACACATCTAATGGCGATAAGAAATTAGAGAACGTACGTCGGTCATTGCTTCTGTAGCTTGGTAAAAACTGAGTGGTAGCTTCCGTAGACAATGTATAATTCCAATTTTTGATAGCCCGAATGCCCAATTTAGAGAACAAACGAATTTTATCATTATTGGTCAAAAATCGGTGAATAGAATCAGAAGAGGCTGTAACGAATCCCAAACGCATATCCAATAAATTTTCCCAAGTAATGCCTTTTTGATTGTTGTAATTGGCATTAAGTGTCAATTGTGTGAAAAGGTCCACATTATTATTTCCTCCACGCCACCATTTCTCAGACACATAATTTTGCAAAAATTGAAATTTGAATTGTCCTGTTGTTGTCCAAAAATTAGGTTTTTCTATCTGTATCTCCACCTCCACGTCATCCACAATCTCTGCAACATCCTTGATTTCTGTAGTTTTCTGATAAATAGCCTCTAAATCATCAGGCTTAGCATTTACAACAGGCTCCGATGTAACCAAATCTTCAGATTCAACCTGTGAATCATAATATCGGAAAGCAGAAGGATTATTCACATAAGCATTCAACAAAGCCTCATCGATTCCAGAATTCAAAACACTCCTATAATCCATCAATTCAGACGTTTCCACACCTGAAGAAGCACCAGGGAGCGCATAATCAACCCCTAAATTTTCTTTTAATGCAGAACTGTAATATATACCAGGCCCTATCAACTTAAACATATATGGCGACATCGTCACTTCGGACACATCCATAGTCGTATTTTCCTTTTTTGCAGCATCCCAAGACAATCTATTTTTATACTTTTTCAACACATCAGAAGCCTCCTGGCTATATAACTCTAGGCTATCTCTATGCTGTGCTTGAACAGATAAAAAACAAATATTAAATAAGATAAAAAACAAATAACATGCACGTTTAATCATAAAATCCTCAACTATTTTTTTGCAAATTTAGGTGTTTTTGATGATTATTCATAACAATGCAGATATTTTCACAGATAAAAATTTCCTATTTACAAGAAAAAGAACTAAATTTGCACTCCGAATGAGTGTACAACATACATTCATTCATCAAAAAGAAACAACAAACTAAATTATAAACAACTAAATTTTCAACAACTATGCCAAACGGTAAGAAGAAGAAAAGACACAAGATCTCTACTCACAAACGTAAGAAGAGACTGAGAAAGAATCGCCATAAGAACAAGTAAAGTTGAGAAACTTCACTCCGCCTTATGGACGGCAGAATAAAGAGCATACCCTATCTGAGAGTCCCTGCTAAAGGATGTCTACAAAGGTGTGCTCTTTTTCTGTATAAACAAACTTAAACATAAAGGTAAGCAAGAATGACCAGCGAACTTATCATCGATGCTCAGCCTAATGAAGTAACCATCGCGCTGCTCGAAGATCAAAAACTCGTTGAGTTTCAGAAAGAAGGGCACGAGACAAAATATTCAGTAGGCAACATCTATGCCGGGAAAGTTAAGAAAATTATGCCGGCACTCAATGCATGTTTCGTCGATGTGGGTCATGAACGCGAAGCATTTCTGCACTACCAAGATTTAGGCAAACAATTTCTCTCCTTAGAGAAGTATGTGAAACAGGTTGCGAGCGACCGTAGAAAGCTTGCACCTATGGCAAAGGCGACAAACCAGTCTGCGCTGGAGAAAATAGGAAGCATACAAGACGTGCTTGAATTGGGACAAGAAGTGATGGTACAAGTCACCAAAGAGCCCATCAATACAAAGGGACCAAGACTTACAGGAGAAATTTCCTTTGCAGGAAGATTTTTAGTTTTAATACCTTTCGCTGACAAAGTAAACGTAAGTTCTAAAATCAAGTCAAAAGAAGAACGTACACGTCTGAAGCAGCTCATACAGAGCATCAAACCTAGAAACTTCGGAGTCATCGTCAGGACTGTGGCAGAAGGAAAAAGAGCCGCAGAACTCAACAAAGAACTCAACCTACTAGTTGATTCATGGAATGACTGCATAACGAAGATTCAAAAAGCTACAAGTCTGCCAGTACTTGCACATGAAGAAACTGGCCGTACAGTCTCCATGCTGCGTGACTTATTTAACCCTTCCTACGAAAGTATTCATGTCAACAACGAAGAAGTTTTTGCGGAAGTAAAAAAATATGTCAGCCTCATTGCCCCAGAAAGAGAGTCTATCGTAAAACTCTACAAAGGGAACGTTCCAATTTTCGACAACTTCGGAGTGACGAAGCAAATCAAATCGGGACTTGGACGTACAGTCAGCTACAAACATGGTGCATATCTCATCATTGAACACACCGAAGCACTTCATGTCGTAGATGTCAATTCAGGAAACCGCAATCGCGGAGTTGACAACCAAGAAGAAAACGCTTTCACTGTCAACATGGGAGCGGCTGAAGAATTAGCACGCCAACTCCGTCTTCGCGATATGGGAGGAATCATCGTGATTGACTTCATCGACATGAACAACGCAGAGCATAATCAAAAGCTCTACGAACACATGACACAGCTGATGAAGAACGATAGAGCCAAACATAACATATTGCCACTCAGCAAATTCGGGCTCATGCAAATAACTCGACAAAGAGTACGTCCTGCAATGGACGTACATGTAGAAGAGGTTTGCCCAACATGCTTTGGCAAAGGGACAATTAAATCGTCTATCCTATTCACAGACTCTTTGGAAAACAAAATTGATTACGTTGTCAACAATCTTGGTCAAAAGAGATTTAAGCTCTATGTCAATCCATACGTAGAAGCATTTATAACCAAGGGCATCATAAGCCTTTATCTTAAATGGCAAATGAAGTATGGTTTTGGCGTAAAAGTCTATGCTAGCCAAGAACTTGGTTTCTTGCAATATAAGTTTATCGACCCAAAAGGTAATGAGATAAACATGATGGAAGAAATTGATACGAAATAAACGCATAGATTCACTAGAGCAACTTTTCGTTTTCATGAGACACAAACTTAAAAAGGAGGGGGAATAAAATCCTCCTCCTTTATTATAATATGTTTAAAAACAAAAAAAGAAAATCATAAGATTTTCTCTCCACCCTCGTAGCGCCTACGGGAATCGAACCCGTGTTCCATGCGTGAGAGGCATGTGTCCTAGCCGCTAGACGAAAGCGCCAAGTGCCCTTACAGGGCTTTGATTCCGAAGTTTTGTAGCGCCTACGGGAATCGAACCCGTGTTCCATGCGTGAGAGGCATGTGTCCTAGCCGCTAGACGAAAGCGCCAAATCAGAAAATAAGCGGAAGGAGGGGGATTCGAACCCCCGGTACGGTAACCCGTACGTCAGTTTAGCAAACTGGTGGTTTCAGCCACTCACCCATCCTTCCGGAACCTAAGTTCTGAATCTGCAAAAACGTTGTTCTACTCATCCCCTGCTATAGGGATTCCTCCGTCAATTGCGGTGCAAAGGTAGAGTTATTTTTTCGTTCTCGCAAACATTTTCAGCAAAAAATCGTAACTTTGCAGAAAATAATAGCAAACATACCCCAATAAACAAAGAATATGCATACAAGACAAGAAAAAATGGAAGCGTTCGGACGTCTTCTCGATGTTATGAATGACCTTCGAGAAAAATGTCCATGGGACAAAAAACAAACCAATGAATCTTTGCGTCCCAATACTATTGAAGAAACTTACGAATTATGTGACGCTCTCATCAAAGATGACGATATCAATATTTGCAAAGAATTAGGTGATGTGCTGCTTCACATCGTCTTCTATTCAAAGATTGGCGAAGAGAAAGGCGCCTTCGATGTGGCAGACGTATGCAACAAACTCTGTGACAAACTCATTTTCCGCCATCCTCATGTTTATGGCGATATCATTGCCAACACGCCCGACCAGGTACGCCAAACGTGGGAACAAATCAAAACAAAAGAGAAGGATGGTAATAAGACAGTGCTTTCAGGTGTACCTGATGCTCTACCCTCACTTGTCAAGGCATACCGGATTCAAGACAAGGCACGCAATGTAGGCTTCGATTGGGAAGAACGTCACGAGGTTTGGAAAAAAGTAAAAGAGGAAATCACCGAATTTGAAGCAGAAGTAGAATTAGCTTACAATAATGCAGAAAGTGACGAAGCAAAGGAAATCGCCAAGCAACATGCTACAGAGGAATTTGGCGACGTGCTGTTCAGCCTCATCAATGCGGCCCGTCTCTATAAAATCAATCCAGACAATGCACTTGAACTTACCAACCAGAAGTTCATCAAACGCTTTAACTATGTAGAAGCCAAAGCAAAAGAAAAAGGTTTGGATTTGAAAGACCTAACTTTGGCACAGATGGACACTTGGTGGAACGAAGCCAAAAGACTCAGCTAAAGAAACACGACTTTCATGTCAAATATGCCAAGCTTTTATTTGAAGTAATTAGGCTTGTGTTTGCGAGCTTCTTCAAGACTTAGCATGCCGGACTCCCCTTCTGCTTTTTCGGAACGGAGTTCGGCATATTTTTTTTCCAATTCATTTATGAATTCCTCGCGTGTGGCGGAATTCAGCAAACGGGCACTGGCAATGACATTCTGCGAAGCATCCTTCATCCATAACACGGGACCATGATAGACGGGAGCAATCTTGAGGGCAGTGTGGAGTTCGCTCGTCGTGGCACCACCAATCATAATGGGGATGTCAAAGCCACGTACTTCGAGGGCACGTGCCACGTCCACCATTTCTTCCAACGAAGGAGTAATGAGTCCTGAAAGCCCGATGATATCGACGTTTTCTTCTATAGCTTTATCTACGATGGTTTCCGTTGGCACCATCACACCCAAGTCGATGACTTCGTAGTTGTTGCAGGCAAGAATTACGTTCACAATGTTCTTGCCTATATCATGCACATCGCCCTTAACGGTCGCCAACAACACCTTGCCGACCTTCTGTGCACCTTCCGAACGGCTTGCCTCGATGAGGGGCTGAAGGATGCCTACGGCCTTCTTCATTGTTCGTGCAGTTTTTACCACTTGCGGCAGGAACATCTTCCCACTTCCAAAGAGATCGCCAACAGTATTCATGGCATCCATCAACGGCCCTTCGATAATCTTCACAGGATTGTCGCATTGTTGGGCAGCTTCGTCAAGATCGGTTTCCAAGTAGTCTGCAACCCCCTTCACCAAGGCATATTTCAGTCGCTCCTCCACGGTACCGTTTCGCCAATCGGAAGCAGGAGTCTTTGGTAAAACTCCACCATTTTTAAGCACCTCTTTTTCTGCATCTTTCTCAGCTTTAATTCGCGCAGCAATTTCAATCAGATTTTCTGTTGCATCAGAAGTACGATTAAGCAACACATCATCAATGGCAGTCAACACATCGTCAGGAATGTCACTAAACAAAACTTGCGTGGCAGGGTTGACAATGCCCATATCCTGACCCACCGCAATGGTGTGGTAGAGGAATACAGCATGCATAGCCTCGCGGATGTAGTTGTTGCCGCGGAACGAGAAGGAAAGGTTACTGATTCCTCCCGACACATGAGCCCCAGGCAGGTTCTTGTGAATCCACTCGGTGGCACGGATAAAATCGAGCGCATAGCTATTGTGCTCTTCCATACCCGTAGCAACAGCTAACACATTAGGGTCGAAGATAATGTCAAGAGGACTGAAGCCCACCTTATCCACAAGGAGGCGATAGGCACGTTCACAAATCTCAATCTTACGTTCAAAAGTGGTTGCTTGTCCCTGTTCATCGAATGCCATCACGACGGTAGCTGCACCTAAACGCTTAATTTCACGGGCTTTCTCGAGAAACTTCTCTTCGCCTTCTTTCAGCGAGATGCTGTTAACGATGCTCTTGCCCTGCACACATCTGAGACCCGCCTTGATGACTTCCCAATCACTAGAGTCAATCATCATCGGCACCTTGGCAATGTCAGGGTCGCTCATCAAGAGGTTGAGGAACGTGACCATCTCGTGCTTGGCATCGAGAAGTCCGTCGTCCATATTGATGTCGAGCACCAACGCCCCATCCTCCACCTGTTTTCGTGCGATAGAAAGGGCCTCCTCATAGTTTTTTTCGTTGATGAGACGGAGAAATTTGCGAGAGCCTGCCACATTGCAACGCTCGCCCACATTCACGAATCGGCGTTCGGGCGTAAGTTCCAACATTTCCAAGCCGCTCAGCCACATGTTTTTCGGCTTCTCAACAGGCACGTGGGGTTTCTTGCCTTCTACAATAGATGGATAAAGCTCGATAAACTTTTCAGTTGTGCCACAACAGCCACCAAGAATGTTGACCAAGCCCTCGTCCACATATTCCCCCACCTGTTCTGCCATCATGTCGGGCGTCTGGTCGTAAAGCCCCAGAGAGTTTGGCAGTCCTGCGTTAGGGTGCGCTGAAATATAATAAGGTGCTTTCTCCGCCAACGTCTTCAAAAAGGGTTTCAATTGACGGGCACCAAACGAACAATTCAAGCCAATAGAGAAGATGTCGGCATGCTGCATACTTGCCAAGAATGCTTCCAAAGTTTGCCCAGACAGGGTACGCCCAGCCATATCGCTCACGGTAATGGATAGCATCAAAGGGAGACGCCTCCCGATTAAATCCATCGCTTTTTCTGATGCATAAATAGCGGCTTTGGCATTAAGAGAATCAAAGATGGTTTCGATGAGCAGAGCATCCACCCCACCTTCTATAAGTGCCATCATCTGCTCTGTGTAGGCATCAACCAATTCATCGTAAGTAAGGCTTCGCAAGGCGGGATTATTCACATCGGGCGAAATACTCAATGTTTTATTCGTAGGTCCGACATCACCCAACACAAAACGAGGTTTCATTGGTGTCTTTGCCGTATATTCATCTGCCAACTGCCGTGCAATCTTTGCTCCTGCCAAGTTCATTTCACGGCAATCATTCTCCACACCATAATCAGCCATAGACACCTGTTGCGAAGAGAAAGTACACGTCGTGATAAGATCAGCACCTGCCTCAAGATACTTTCGATGGATATCAGCAATCACATCAGGACGAGTCAGGCACAGGATGTCGTTGTTGCCCATCATCTGTCCTGGTACATCCTTGAATTGTTCTCCTCTAAAATCCTCTTCTGTAAGCCCATACTGCTGAATCATCGTGCCCATCGCACCATCCAGAATCAGAATGCGCTCTTTAATTGCGTCATGTAGTGTCATAATATCACTTTCTTAGCCCTGTCCATTTCCCTTCTGTCCTCTTTCTCCTTTAAAGTCTGTCGCTTATCATATTCTTTTTTTCCTCGCGCCAATGCGATAACCAGCTTCGCCAATCCTTTCTCGTTGATGAAAAGACGAACTGGCACAATAGTAAAGCCTGGCACCTTTGTATCATCCTGCAAATTGCGAATTTCCTTTTTGTTCAGCAGCAGCTTCCGTTCCCGCCGCTCCACATGGTTATTGTAGGAGCCCTCCATATACAGCGCCACATACATGTTCTTCACCCACATCTCGCCATTATTGATGTAGCAGTACGTATCCACCAAACTTGCCTTGCCCGCACGAATGCTCTTGATTTCCGTACCCGTCAAGACGATGCCAGCCGTGAAGGTATCAATAAACTCATAGTCAAACGATGCCCTCTTATTTTTGATATTTACCTGCTGATTCTTCGATATCTTACTCTTTCCCATAATCTTACATATACATATCCAAATGCTCTACAATCATCTTCGCCACCATTGGAGTCACATCCTCCTGATGCTCGTCCAAGAAGTCATCACCCAACTCATTCAACTCTTCCAACTGCTCATAGAGCGCCATAAATTCCTCATCGTTCATGTCTTGCGAGAGTTCCTCCTGATGCTTGTGATATTCCTTCTTAGCATCATACAACAACTTTGAGAAATCCCTCATCACCTTTTCCTGCCCTTCCACGCTTCCCCACTCTTTTTTTACCACCATTGGGAAAGGCCCTTCCAACACATAAGGTGCATATCCGTTCAGAATCAGCTGAATGAATCCACCCTCCATCACCTCATCCAGCACATAGCGGTAACACAGCACAGAATGTTGTGCTGCACTCAGCATTTCCATGTTCTCAGCTGTCAAAGCCCCACCAATACTCGTCAAATAGCCGTCTGTTACCCACTGAATGAAGCTAATGCCATCCAACGATTCATACTTCTCACGTGCCAGTTCCTTGTCCAAATGTACCATATCTTTCTTCTTTTAAGTTTGCAAAGTTACGATTAAGTGAGAGAAAAAACAAAACATTTTGATTTTTTTGATTCAAAACAAGGATTGACTCCTACATGCTCACCGCCTGCTTAATGTTTAAGACACCGCGTTTGAAAATTTTCAAGCATGGTGTCTTAAACATTAAGCAGGCGGTGAAACTAAAGTTTCTCAATTATTCATTCTTTTTTGAGGAAACTCGTTCTTCAAATCGTGACTTAATCTTCTGATTTCTTCTCTTTCTTCCCTTATAGAGGAAACTGCCAATGAAAACAACAAAAATGAGAACTGCTACGATATATGTCCAAGCATGCGTCACACGCGAAGTAGCCGTAATGGTATAGTCTTGAGGAATAAGGCGTTCACCTGTCAGCGGATAGTGGATAACGCCATCCTTGACCACTCCTGTGCCAGCATCAACTATAGTGCCTGGCATGGTGAGAGAATAAGGCACAGAGAACCAGAAGATGTTCATGTGCGTGGATAATTCTTCCTCCAAAGCCTTTCCACATGACGTATCTCCATCGAAGAATATTGCATAAGCATCTGAATGGAAGAAGTTTTCAAACACCTCATTTGGATTCACAAGAAGGATGTCTCCCGTTCTGTTCAAAAGATAGTCGGCCAACGAATCATGAAGCTCCACAAATTGTTCTCTCCCCACAGGAGGATTCTGGATGGAATCATAGTTATTGACAATAAAGTCAAAGCACAGCTTGAAGAAATTATCGTTAATCCATTGTGTCACAAAAGGCTCCATCTTGCTGATTTTCTCAGAAGCCTCTGCCCCACTAAGTCCTTGCAGCAGATTGGGCTGACCCGTAAACCAATACCTGACAACATCTTTATCAGCATAGTTGGTAGCAGGAATCTTGAATGTGTCACCCACACAAGTAAATGTCTCTGTATAAGTATATAAAGTATAGAACCTGCGATTTTTCTTCTCCAACTTAGCTGTCGATTTCAGCCGCGTCCCGTTTAATTGCAATGGGCTTTGAAGGCACATCTCCTCCACAGAATGGAAGATATTCCTAAAGGTCGTAGTCACAGTATCTTCTTCCGTACGAGTATGTGAAGCCATAAAAGCATTCATATTCAAACATTCAGGCACAGGATATGCCCAACTCACCTTGTTGCCACTCCAGAGAGAATCACGCATTTCCTTCGACATGATGGTCGTGTAACTGACTTCACGTTCGCAGAGACCATCCTCACGAATGATGGTGTGCATCTTCACATTCGGCTTGTCGCAAGAAGCAGCAAACATTGCTGATATCAGAAGTATCAGGTATAAACTATTTTTTCGCATAAATCATTTGTTTTAATTGAGTGTAACTTACTGATTTCGTCTGACTCTTCCTCATGCAGCGTGTGTACACATTCTCGATCGTGCTGCCTTGTGGAAAGTCGGTTATATAAGCATTCATATTGTAAGCCGCAGATTCCTGAGGCCAGTTCACATAGGCAAAAAGCCCTATCAGCCAAATGGCAGCTGCCGAAGTGATGACACGCAAAGCCACCAGCCACACCTGAGGTTTCGACTCCCTTTCAGGAAGGGACATCTCCCTATCAGGCAAGTTTTGCATGATGTTTTCCAGCATCTCGTCAGGGTTATCAAGTTCAGGCATCTGTCCCTGAAGTCTATCTAACATATCATCTATCTTATTCATAACCTAACAATTTTAATCGTTCACGAATAGTTTGACGAGCCACATACAAATTACTTTTCACTTGCCTGCTGTTCAAACCCGTTATTTCTTCCACTTCTGTAGACGAAAGCCCTTCCATCTGGACGAGTGTAAACACCAGCCGCTGCTTCTCGCTCAATCCGTCAGCCATCATCCTCACCATTGCCACCCATTCTTCGTTCTCCAATGCCTGATGCACATCCATCCCTGAAGCAACCCGTCTCAGCACCAACTCATCATCAGGCATCATCACCACACGTTTCATGCTCTTCAATCTGTCCAGACAAAGGCGTACGGCTATCGTGTAAATCCATGTGGTAAAACTCCTCTTCCTGTCATAATCTTCTATGCTTTGCCACACCCGTATCATCGTTTCCTGAACCATATCCTTCGCCTCTTCCTCATCGCACAACATCTTCAACGCCAACGAAAACACCATCCGCTGATACGTCCTCACCACGTCACGAAAAGCCTCCTTTTCGCCCCGCTGGCATCTAATCACTATGTTTTCGTCTATCTTTATCATTTTGCGATGTTGCTTTTGACTATTATACGATTGAGAAAAAGAAAAGTCAAAAAATATGGGAGAAAATTAACGTGAGTTCGATGAATTATAACAGCTAAAAATGGGTGATTAGCGAAAATTATTGCAACTTTATAGTCTCAAATACAAAGTATTACAAACAATAATCGTTATATTCATTGAGGGCAAAGTTACTGAATTATTCTGTATGGCAGATGATTTCTTCATTTTTTGATAAGAAGATGTCAAATATACACTGAGGAGTAAAACTTGGCGTTCTTATCATCGAAAATCCACCATATCAAAGGACAAAATTATGCTTATCCTAGTATCTTACACGTTCCCGAAGAAACTATGTTTCAATGTACAAAAGACTTTGGACACACAGATCTCATTCTTTTGAATTCATCGAACTCACGTTTATATATAGTTCCTTTTCCCAACTCTTAAATACATAACTTTATTTTATCATCTGCACATATAACGGATTAAAGCAAAGATACAAAAAAATTATCATACCCTTGCATTTTACGTCTCTATAACCTTACAGAATCCAATTAAACAAATAACCGGAAATAATAATCAGTAACGTAACCACGCTGAAAAAAATACCTATCAGTCGCCAAGTCATCACTTTCTTGAGCATGGTAGCTTCGGGGATAGATAGCCCAATGATTGCCATCATAAAGGCAATGGCAGTACCCAACGGAATACCCTTTGCCACAAATACCTCTATGATGGGCACAATGCCCGCAGCATTGGCATACATCGGTACGGCAAGTATTACGGCAAGTGGCACGCCCCACCAATTTTCTGCCGAGAGGTATTGCTCAAAGAAGCCTTCGGGAACATAGCCGTGCATCGTAGCTCCAATGCCAACACCAATTAGGATATAGAGCAATACGCCTCGCACAATGCCCCACGATTCACGAGTAATGGCAGGCAATCGCTTGAAAAAGGGCGTCTTCTCGGCCTCCCACATCGCACTCTGCTCTGAGGATTGTGTCTGTGCCGCCTTCACCCAATCGGTCAAATAAGGCTCGAGGTGCATACGGCTCAAAATAAGCCCTGCAATCATCGACAGCACCATACCGCTCACAGCATAAATTAGTGTTACCTTCACTCCAAACGAACCAAGGAACATAGCCACCGCCACCTCACTCACCAGAGGTGAGGCGATAAGAAATGTCAACGTTACGCCCAACGGTATTCCACCCTTTACAAAGCCGATAAAGAGCGGTACAGATGAGCAGGAGCAGAACGGGGTAATACCACCAAAGATAGCCGCCAAAAAGTAGTCTAAGCCATAGAGTTTGTGTGTGGAGAGGTATTGGCGTAGTCGCTCTATTGGGAAGTAGGCATTGATAATGCCCATAACAAAACTAATACTGAAAAGCAGTATAATAATCTTGATGCTGTCGTAAAAAAAGAAATTGACAGCCGTACCCAATGGCGTGACGGCATCCAACCTCAAGACGCCATACACCAGCCAATCTGCAAATTGCTGTATCATACGCCCAACAACTTTTTAATCTCCGTTTCGCTTGGCACATAGCCCTTGATTTTCACCTCGCCATCAACCACTACGGCTGGGGTTGCGAGGATATTGTAGTTCATTATCTCCATAATATCCTCGACCTTGGTAATTGTCGCCGTGATGTTGTTCTCCTTGATGACCTTCTCGATGACGGCATAGGTTGTCTTACACTTGCCGCACCCCGTTCCTAAAACCTTGATTTCCATAATTCTCAAATTAAATTGTTAAACAATAATACAGTCTTCATTGCTCTTAATTCACGATAATTGTAATTCGTAAAAACAACGAACATATTCTGCAAAAAAAGGAGAATAAGGATTTAACGCTTGCCACCACAAAAGCATTTGGGTATTTCCTTTTTCAGGATTTCTGTAACATAGAACTCGGATATTCGCTTTCTGATTTCATCTCTAACCCTACGGAATTCATTCATGACAAACTCTTCTGAGCCTTGTGCGTCTGATGGATCGTCAAATCCGATGTGCAGGCGTTTGCCGACTTTGCCAATGAACGCCGGGCAGGTTTCGTTTGCACCACCACAAACGGTTATCACGTAATCCCACGCATCATTAAGGTAAATACCTACATTTTGGGGAGTGTGTGATGAAATGTCAATGCCTGCCTCTTTCATCACTCCGACCGCCAGTGGATTAACCTGTGAAGCTGGTTGGGTTCCAGCCGAATGAACTTCCAGACTTTTGTCAAATGATTGGAGAAACCCATGTGCCATCTGGCTGCGGCAACTGTTGCCTGTGCATAAAATCAATACTTTCATACGAATATATGTTGCATACGTTAATTATCCATCTTCATTACGTTTGTAGGGCAAGCCTTGATGCATCGTCCGCACTTTATACAATCCGGATTTAAGTATCCCATATCATTTCCTCTTGATTCATATGGAGAAAGCTGCATGGGACAGACTTTGGCACATCGCTTGCACTTCATTTGGCAGGATGCAGAAACTTGTACGCGAGGAAATCCAATTTTCTGTTTGCGTGGGGAAAACCATGCTGAAAGCGTACCCATAGGACAAAAGCTACATCAGGTACGGGGAGCATAGATAACTCCAAGAATAATGCCAACCAAAGTGGTAATCATAATGAGGTTCCAGAATGTGCGACCTATTCCAGCAAGTGTGAGACCATTGAGATAGAGCTGAACTCCGAACATTCCGAATATGAACATGAGCATAAAGATGCGGAAACCTTTGCTGCGCACAAAATTTGGAATGGGTTTGTGAGGCGAGAATCTGCTGACCACCCTGTCGTATAGGCTTCCGCGAGGGCAGAAGTGTCCACACCAGTATCTGCCCTTGCGAACTGCCATCGCAACGGGTCCTACCATACAAATAATGGCAATTACTCCTAACTCTGGCACGAAATATGCCACGATTAAATACAAAAATAAAATCCAGTACATATATAAAAATAATGTTGATAATTCGTAAAACAACGAACATTCTCTGTCAAAAAAAAGAGGTTGTTATTTACAGCAACTCTCTCTCTTGCAAGCACAGTCTTCAAAGAATTCAGCAAATAACGCCTTTGCAAGTCGCCACTTCTCTCGGTTGATACAATATTTCACTTTCGGTGTTTCCACTTCGCCCTGTATTAATCCCGCCTCTTTCAACTCCTTGAGGTGCTGTGATACGGTTGCTTTGGCAATCGGCAATTCCTCGTGAATATCGCCAAAATAACATTGCGTCTGCTTGGCCAGAAATTGTAATATTGCAATGCGCGCAGGGTGTCCCATCGCCTTTGCAAAGCGTGCAACTTGCTCTTGCTTAACGGAATAATCTTTATTTGCCATACTCTCATATTGCTTATTGTTCGCAAAATTACGAATATATTTTTAATCAGCAAAGCTTATGCTATAAAAAACATTTGTTCTAATCATAAATTAACAATTTGAAAGATTAACTTATTGGCGGAGTTAATAAACCCCAGCACCTGCATTACGCTGCACCCTCCATCGTAATTAGGACACACCCTCCATCGTAATTACGATACACTCTCTGCCTCTACTGGAAGAAAAGGTACCAGACAGCAGCGGCAGTTAAGATGCCTATCACAAGTACCATTGCCAGTATGGTATATAGGGCACGGCGAGATGCTTGTGACTTGCCTTCAGTTGTCATCTGCTCATGCGGGTATTTTTCTTTGATTTCCATAATTTATATTATTTTCGTACAAATTTATGGATTATTACTGGAATAAAAGAAATGATGATGAGAAAATCACAATCTTTGGCTTCGCCGAAGGTACTCACGTTCGGAAAACTCAAAATATTTTTGGTTTTTCTCTCACTTAATCGCGCTTTGGCTTTGCCGAAGGTACTCACGTTCGGAAAACCCAAAATATTTTTTGGTTTTTCTCTCACTTAATCGTACCTTTGCATCGAAAAACATGCAAGAAGATGGAAAAAGATTGTAGGATGTATCATTTGTTTGTAGGTATGGCTTTGGCTGCAACATTATTTTTGACAGCATGCACAAGCAGACAGGAATCAAAGCTGCTGAGCTTTTACGACGTGAACAGAACTGAAAAACTCAGCGTACCATTTGACGAGGAGGGCAAGGAATTTGCGAAGTTGCGTGACTTGGATGCCAGAGAAATGGAAATTAAAGTAGATATGCCATTTGCCAAAGCCGTAAAAGCCGACTACGAGAAATCTGCAGAAAAGATTAACAGCCAACTGATGGAGATGCTGCTGAAAAAGTCAGGAAGCCTCACTACTGAGGAGGCTGTGGAAGGCTTCATGCAGGACGTAAAGAATGAATTCAAGCGCGAAAAGGTCATCAGCATCTACTACAAACACCTGAAAGGCTATGCAGAATTTGGCATGGAGAATGTGCTCAACTATCGATTGGAAGAAGAAGAATTTACAGGCGGAGCCCACCCCTACACCACCACTACCATATTGAGGTTCAACATGATGACAGGAGATTTCATCTCTCTCGATCAGATTTGCCCTCTGGCAAAACAGAAAGAATTAAAAGAAATGCTGCTTGCCAAGCTGATGAAGGATAATCACGTGAGCACGATGGAGGAACTGAACCAACTGGGCATTCTGGAAATGACCGATATGTTTGTAAGCAAAAATTTCTCGCTTGGAGAAGACAGCATCGAATTTTACTACAACGAATACGACATAGCCCCATACGCTTATGGCCCTTGCACCATCCGTCTTGGCTATGAGGACATCCACAAACTGGGCGTATAGAGGCTTCTCTAAAACCCATTATTCATTCAGCAGAATGCCTCACCATTGATGTGCCCCATAACGATTCGTCGTTATGGGGCACATCAATTTATCAGGTATTTTCGAACTTTTTTAATTCTGTGTAAAGCCGTTGAATCGGCAATCCCATCACATTGAAATAGGAACCCTCAATGCTTGTGACAGCCACATAGCCAATCCACTCTTGAATGCCATAGGCACCTGCCTTGTCGAAGGGTTTGAAGTGGTCAACATAATAAGTGATTTCCTCGTCTGTCAAGGTAGTGAAATGCACTTTAGAAACAGAAGCGAACTGAATGGTTTTCTGTTTCGTCACAATCGACACGCCAGTAATGACATCATGGGCGTGACCAGACAACTGGCGCAGCATATTGATTGCATCTTCACGATTCGCAGGCTTTCCTAACACCTGTCCTGCATCATACACGATGGTATCGGCTGTGATAACCATCTCATCTTCAGCTATGGTGGAGAGATACGCCTCTGCCTTTTTCCCAGATATGTAGATAGGAATCTCCTCTCCCTTCAAGTTCCCTGGATAGCTTTCATCTATCCCCTGCAAAGTACGAACTTCAAAATCTATGCCTAATCCGCCCAGCAACTCTTTGCGTCGAGGAGAATTGCTGGCAAGAATGACTTTATATCCTTCTACCAGCCGAAGGCTTCGCTGTTCTGCATCCATAAGTCTTGTGCTTTCAGTATTTGTTCTAAGATGTCACGAACACACCCTTTTCCCCCTTCTTTATGGGAAATGTAAGTGCATATCGCCTTGATTTCTGGGGCAGCATCAGACGGGCAGCAAGGAAGTCCGCACGCCCTAAGCACCTCATAATCTGGGATATCATCCCCCACATAAGCAATTTCCTCATCCCTTAACGAGTATTTGTCCTTTAATTCATTGTAAATCTTTATCTTAACGGACACACCCAAAAATACGTCTTTGAGTCCTAAGCCTTCATAACGCACACGCACGGCTTCAGTCTTTCCGCCTGTGATAACCGCCAGAATGAGTCCGCTCTTAACAGCATGCTGCAAGGCATAACCATCCTTTATGTTAACTGTTCGCATAGGGTCGCCATTAAGGTGCTGAGGAATCGTCTCGCACGACAAGACTCCATCAACATCTAAGAAGATGGCTCGTATTTTTGTTAAATCATAGTTTATCATGATGTATGCTTTTGCTTAAAAGTTCATAAATATGCTGCAAATCAGGCGTGTCTGACAGCAGTTGCATCTGTTTGGAGATGACATTCTCATCCCATCTGACGGCTGGCCCTGTTTGCGCTTCTTGAGGCGTGAGTTCATGAAGCTTGCGAGCCGTTTCATCAACAAGCGGAAGCATAACCTCAAAAGGAATGTCGCCATGCTCTTTCAGCAGTTTCTCCCCAAGACGAAAGCAATGATTGGCAAAATTGCAGCAGAAAACAGCAGCCAGATGCAGATACTTGCGGTTTTCGCTGGTCAGCTCATACACACTATTAGAGATGTCAGATGCCAAAGATTTCAGCAAATCTCTATCGTCATCATGTGCAGCTTCGATGAAACATGGAATTTTCTCAAAGTCAACTTCACGCTGTTTGGAAAAGGTCTGCATGGGATAAAAAACACCACGTCGTGAAGCTGGTATGATGTCCATATCAATGCTTCCTGCCGTATGCACAAACAGATTGTTTTCTCTCCCTTTCACTAACAATTCAGACACTTCTTTGAGCACAGAATCTTTTAGCGCAATAATATATAAATCAGCACTTTTAACAAGTTCATCTAAAGATGTGGTATAAGTACATCCAAGCATATCGGCAAGCGCCTTTGCCGATGCTTCCGTGCGACTATAAATTTGTACAATCTGATTGCCAGAACGAGAGATTGCTTTTCCTAAATTTGTAGCAAGATTCCCTGCCCCAACCAAAACGATATTCATTGGCAATTGCTTTTGAATTTTGTGACTAAGAGTACAGTCATCTTCATTATTCTTCTGCAGGGAATGGACCGATATGCACATTCTCCCATTTCAAGTCATCTTCATTCTGAGGCTTGCGCTCAATAGCTGGATAACCTATACCAATCACGCATTCTGCCGTGAGATTTTCTGGGTATCGCAACAAGAAACGAAGCACATTGTCAGAAGGTTCTCCGTTTTCCATAAAGCGATTACGAATCTGACACCAGCATGAGCCAAGTCCAAGGTCGGCTATCTGATACTGCATAGTGACAGCAGCCAAAGACGCATCTTCGCACCACACATCAGATGCTTCCCTATCACCCAACACGACGATGGCAACCTTAGCCTCAGCAAGGAACTGGCTTCCCATCGGGCGGCACAAAGACATTTTTTCGAGAAGCAATTTATCATCAATGACAACAAAATGCCATCCACGCACACTTTTGCCTGTTGGCGACATGAGTGCAGCACGAAGGATGGTTTGGAGGTCTTCAGCTTTAATTTCCTGATCTGTAAACTTTCGAACGCTACGGCGTTTTTGTACTAAATCTCTAAAATTTCCCATTACTTGAATTACATATTGATGTGAATTTCGTGTAAAGTTAGAAAACTTTTACCATTCAAGAAGAATCTTTGCAAGATAATTATTATCTTTGCAATAATATTTCCTATTAAATTAGGGAATATCTCTAATACATTACCCCAATAGTGCAGAAGAACATCTGCTAACCTTGTACAGATTATTAACATGGCAAAAATAATAAAAACATTAGGAATCGTATTGGTCAGTCTCATTGCAGCAGCGGCAATTGGCGCTGTATGGCTGTATAACAGCGGATTTACACTCGGCAAACCAACATACATCTACATCGACAGGAATGACAATATTGACTCTGTAGAATACAAAATAAAAGAAACGTGCCATCCACAAAGCATGAGAGCATTTCAAGCATGGGCAATCCTGCTGAAACTTGAAGACCGTATAAGAACAGGAAAATATGAAGTCACAGCCGACATGATGATGAAGGATTTGGTGCGCAACATCCGAAATCACAACGAGCAGCCCATCAGGATTGTTGTTCCATCTGTCAGAACGATGCCAGAAATGGCCAAACGCTTATCTCAGCAACTGATGATTGATTCTGCAGAAATAGCAAATTACATTGATGAAACTTCACATCTGAAGAATTGGGGATATACGCAAGAAAACATCCCTGCCTTTTTTATCCCCAACACTTACGAAGTGTATTGGGACATGTCTGTGGAGGCTTTGTTTGAACGGCTACATAAAGAAAATACAGCTTTTTGGAACGAAAAACGTCTTGCGAAACTGAAAGAAGCTGGAGAATATGCTGGCAGGGAATTGACAAAGGAAGAAGTGGCGACACTTGCATCTATCATCGATAGCGAAACGGCAAACAATGCAGAGAAAGCCACCATTGCAGCCCTCTACATGAATCGACTTCGTATGGGAATGCCCCTGCAAAGCGACCCGACCGTTAAGTTTGCCTTGCAAGATTGGGGCCTGAGACGAATTCTGCACAAGCACCTTGAAGTGGAATCGCCTTATAACACTTATAAGAATACGGGGCTTCCACCTGGACCTATCTGTGTTCCAAGCATTGCTGGTATTGAAGCCGTACTGAATCATGACAAAAACAACTATATATATATGTGCGCCAAAGAGGACTTTTCGGGCACTCACAACTTTGCCACGAACTATGCTGAGCATCAGAAGAATGCAGCTCGATATGTAAAAGCTCTGAACCAAAGAGGAATACGCTAAGTGGCCTCATGGATACACAAAGCCATCACAAAAAACATTTACCCAAAACATTGAATTTGTTTAGATTAACTAATATAAAAATTATGAAAAAAATTATTTTACCTTTACTAATTCTCGCATCAACAACACTTTCTGCACAGCGAGTGCGACGCGAGTACACACCTTCGCCAGTCGCAGGTACAGCATGGAATGCTCCAAGCAACATGAATCCCTTCATTCCTGGATATTTTGCAGACCCAACTATCCGTAAATTTGGAGACACCTACTACTTATATGCAACAACTGACGGAACAGGAAACGGTTATGGCCCTGCACAGGTTTGGGTGAGCAAGGATTTTGTCAACTGGAAAAACTTTGTCATGAACTGGCCAACAACAGAAGTGGTGTGGGCTCCAGAGGTTGTACAACAGCCCAATGGAAAATATCGTTACTATTATTGCGAACCTTGCAATATCAATATTGGCGAAAGCGATTCTCCTGTAGGGCCATGGACAAACATCCTTGGCAAAGAAGATGCCGTAATGGTTCCTGACCGATACATCCACAATGTCATCACACTTGACCCTATGCTGTTTGAAGATGAAGATAAAAGTCAATATCTATACTTCACCACATGGGGAATCTATGAAGGTTTTGGCTGTGGTGTGGCAAAGCTGAAAGATGGTGACTTTGACCTCAACGCTCTCGCAGAAAGCGTCACAAAAGATGCCAGAAGATGGAACGAGAACCGTCCATTCCCTATCGCGGCCGATGAATTCTTCACGGAAAAAAGGCTTATTCCCAACACGGAACTGAAAGACATATTTGAAGCTCCATTCATATTCAAACGTAATGGAATCTATTACTTCACATACTCATCAGGCAGTTGCCATACAGATACTTACAGGGTTCAGTATGCAACATCAACCGTTGGGCCAATGGGACCTTTTGAATACAAAGGCGAAATTCTCACCACAAACGAGGACGAGACCGTACATGGACCTGGACATCATTCTGTTCTGGAAAAAGACGGGAAATACTACATCGTCTATCATCGCCACAACAACCCCAAATCAGTACATGGCTTCAACCGCCAAGTATGTATTGACGAGATAACATTTGACGAGCAGGGCAACATCAAGCCTATCACTCCAACTCACAATGCCTTGAATGTTGATGTTTTCAAAAACACGAAATACAAGAATTTGGCATTTGGAGCAAAAGTAACTGCTTCCTCTTATTATGATGATTGGTTCAAGCCTGAATATGCTGTGGATGACAACAACGCTACACTTTGGAAGGCACGCCACACAAACTGGGGAACAAATGCCCAACAGAATACTGGAGAATGGATTCAGATAGACCTTGGCAAAGTACAGAAATTCAACGAAATCTGGACACAATTCGAGTATCCAACCTTCTTCTACCAATACAAGATAGAGACATCGCTTGATGCTGCAACCTGGGCAATGTACGCAGACCGCACCGACAACACCATGCAAGGCTCGCCCATGATTGACAAGAAAGCAATCAAGGCACGTTACATCCGCATCACGATTCTCGACACGCAGAAGAACGGTCACATGCCTGCCATCTGGAATGTGAAAGTATGGAAGAAAGCACCAGAACTGCCAGTCATTACAGCAGAAAGCAACGACGCCTATCCGGGCATGCACAAAAAGGATATTGAGATGCAAGAAAGAGCTTCTCAATCACCATATATCATCCTTAGCGCTGATCTCATAGCTCAGAAAGCAGAAAAGCCATTTGATATTACTGAAATCAATACACTTAGCAGAGACAGAGAAAATGCTATCACTTTCAAAGCGAACAAGCCTATTCGCATGCGAGTGAAAGATGGCAAATGGGGTATGTTCTTCAATGGTACACAAAACCTGAGCAGCGACATTCCGCTTCCAAACAACTTCCGCTATAACTCACCTTATACCATTTCTGCTTGGGTTTTAAGCACAAAAGTTGGTCCTATCTCTACCGTCACTTCACTTTCATCATCACGCGCAGACCTTGCTAACACAGAGTTCCGTTTAGGAACAGACCCTTCTACTGGACTCATCAACCATAATGGCTCATTTGAGAGCAGCGGTGCTCCACGCGACATTCAAGAAGGTGAAGGTAAATGGCAATTCTGGACCATTACATTTGACGGATGGATGGAAAAGGTATATCTCAACGGCAAGCTGCTGAAAGAGAAAAACAATTTCCTGATGATCAGGCCTGAAGGCAGAATCACCATTGGCGCAGATGCTGCTGGAACTAATAACTTCATGGGATATATCAATTCAATCATGATTCTTCCAACATCCATTTCAGCAGAAGACATCGCTAAGCTCTACGATTTCACCAACAAATTCGACACTCCTTCTCTTGGCGATGACGATTTTGAAGAAATTGACCCAGACAGCAAATTTGTCCTCTCTCCCGACATGAAGCCTACTTTTGAAAAGAAGGAAGAGTTCACGTTGTCCACAAAGACAGCAAACTTCAATGACGCTCCACTTGAAAATGGCGGAGAGATGTATCACAAAGTCACAGGGGATTTTGTTGTTATGGCAACTGTTGCTGATATGGAAGGACTGAAGAGCCGCAATGTCACAGGATTCAATGAAGGCGGCATCCTCATCGAGAACAATGGGACATTCTACCAA
>JAEIGA010001447.1_pt1 | contig 37130 bp, 38 predicted proteins | sample 9270691 | NCBI WGS metagenome assembly JAEIGA01 (sample SAMN17057246, study PRJNA624740) | gut metagenome | biome: biome; isolation source: fecal sample | host: Bos grunniens | place: China: Xizang | collected 2019
AGAGCAATGTCATTATGAACAGATATACGATTATATGATCCTTTTATATTTAAGGCAACTTTTATATTATCCAATTCTTCAAATTGTGGCTGAATAATTTCTCTGAAGAATTTTTCGCAATCTGCAACCAACTCGATAACATTATCACTATATCCTAATGCCAACAGTTCATCTTTCAAATCCTGATGTAACTCATTTTTATCTGCAAAATCTTTTGTGTTTCTTGTCAAAACAAAATTTGACATTCATCAAATAAATCCTTGACAGGGATTAACTCTGACTTCACTGTCTCCCAAATAAGAGAATCTCTATATCCTTTTTGACTATCTTTAAATGGTTTCTTCATATCCAGTTCCTTTGCTACAATACTCTTATGAGCAACGTTAGGATATGGCAGTATCTTTATATTCTTTGATTGAAGCTCAGCTTCATACTGAACTCTGAATTTTTGCAACTGATCTTCAATAAGTGCCTCAGAGGTTATTGACTTAGGCATTTCAGGTAAAAGTTTCTTCAGTTTAGAAACTCCCTTAAGATATGTGTCATATGCTTCTACTAACTCATCTTTATAATGGCTTACTATCTCATCTACCACAACCTCAGGCACGCATACTTCATAACCCAGCTTAGCTGCAGCCCCACTTAACGTCACTATATACTTGCCATGTAGCTTGTAATCTTTGTTAATGATATTAGTATCAATAATAATCTTCATCTTACCTATAGACTTTACTCATTACTTCAGCCATTCTTTCCAAACGTTTCCCAAGCAAACTAGAATCAATTTCATCCTTAAACAAACCAAATACTACGCAATTGAACAGTTCAGAGTAAAACATTAGAATCGCTGGTAAATACGCATAATAATGTTTCCAAAGCTCTGCAATGTCCTCCTGGTTTGCAAACATAAAGTTACAGTTCATCGCACCGGTTTTATTCCATGGACGCGTTGTAACAGGATGAATAGCACGATTGGATAAATTTATTATAGAGCCCTGATTTTCCTTATCAAAAATGCATTCATAAATAAATGAACCTGGTATCGTCTCCACAATTCTAACCTGATTTGTAGCATCCAAGAATAATTTCAATTGGCCATCATCCATTTTAGTCGGATCATAATCATCGCGCTCGATAAAATTATCATAGAATTTTTCATCGGCAAACATGCGAAGAAGTATTTTGAGATTGTCAACAAGTGGCCTGCGTAACAATGCATAAGAAACTACCAGTCTCCTCTTACATGAGCAAGCCATTGACTCCTGCATAAAATAACAAAAGTCCATCAAAAGCCCTAGAATCATTTGCTTGTTAAATTGATTATAAAAGTCTTCTTCCCTATTCTTCTTCAAAAAATCCCATATGTTACCACATTCTTTAAGATGCGCCTTCTCTGCTTCAGACAATTCATAATGAGACACTTGTAAGAACTGATATTCTCTTCCCACAATAAACTCTTCTATCTGCCTGATTAGTTCGAAACAGGCAGTATGAATAGCCTTATATTCGTTTGGCAAGTAATGAAATTCCATTAATGTTATCTGCTTTAGATTTATCAAATCTTGACTCTTTATAGAATCACCGTAACGTACAATATTTTAGTAAATCCACTTTACCTTGGAGGCCGCTTCTAACTTCGACACAGAAAACAATTTTGATAAGATATTAATCAAAGCGACTGAATGCTTAAAAGAACCTCCAACCTCCAAGATATCATCCCATATAAAGCCTAAAACGTATTTATGATCCACTAACTCCTGTTGTTTTACTCTGCGCAAACTCTCATTAAGAAAATCTGACTCCTCCATATAATAAGCCTCACCATCCATCACTAAAGGGAGGTATCTCCACTCTCTTTCTAGATAAAAGCAAACTTCACGAGAAGAGAAAGCTTTAATATTCTTATCATAATAGTGACCACGATATTGTTTAAGGAGACCTAGCATAAGATTGACAGGATAAAATATCTTACGTTCTTCTTTGTGATCAGCTGCATAATCAACCAAGGCCCTATATATAGCTGATGACAGTGTGGATTTCTTAGAATAGTAAGTAACAGGGGAAACATTCTTACGAATAGCCCAATCCTTGTTCATCTTAATATAAACTTCAGAAGAGAAATTCCTCATATGCTCCTTAAGTTCACTTCTACGCAAATCCGCGAAACACACTACAGCAAATGCGAACCTTATAGAGTCTTTAAGATAAGAAACTTCTTCTAAACAAAAGAAAGGATAAAATGCTTTACACATGAGAATACTTGTCAATGCATTCAACGAAGTACAATGATACAAGCCATCCATTTCCATTAAAGTTCTTTCTCCTAACATATTCATATTATTACAACTAAATCTGCATTCATTAATCCCCCCCAACCACCAACCGCGAGTCCACCCCTTAAGCCGAGCCACCCAGAGCGCCTTAACTGCAGCAATCTAAAGGCATATATTCCAACTCATATGCTGCATAAATCAACCAAAACCAGATTTCAACTCTTACAACTCGCACAACCACCTACGAGAAAATCGTTCTCTTCAACTCCACTGAAATCCTAAGCCCCAAATATGAAAAGAGGGACCGTCAAAGCCCCTCCCAAAATCAATCCCTCCTGAAAACGTCACGAGTATAAACCTTCTCCGCTACATCATCCAGGCAGGAATCATAACGATTAGCAATGATAGCGTGACACTGAGCCTTGAACGCAGCAAGATCATTCACCACCCTGCTGCCGAAGAACGTCGTACCATCCTCAAGCGTCGGCTCATAAATCACCACCGTCGCACCCTTTGCCTTGATACGCTTCATCACACCCTGGATCGCACTCTGACGGAAATTATCGCTGTTCGCCTTCATAGTCAAACGGTACACACCCAAAATACACTCACGCTCCGCAGACCCAGCAAACTCATTATTATCAGAATACCCATAATACCCCGCCTTAGCCAATACCTGATCCGCAATAAAATCCTTCCTGGTCCTGTTACTCTCCACAATCGCAGTCATCATATTCTGCGGTACATCATTGTAGTTAGCAAGTAGCTGCTTAGTATCCTTAGGCAAACAATAACCGCCATAACCGAAAGAAGGATTATTATAATGAGTACCGATACGCGGATCCAAACCAATACCATTTATAATAGCCTGGGTATCAAGCCCTTTTACCTCCGCATAAGTATCCAACTCATTAAAATAAGAGACCCTCAAAGCCAAATAAGTGTTCGCAAACAACTTCACCGCCTCAGCTTCCTTCAAACCCATAAACAATACAGGTACATCCTTCTTAATTGCACCCTCCTGCAACAAACTTGCAAATACTCTAGCAGACTCCTCCAAATGATTACCAGCAATTGCACGAATAGCCTCATTCTCCTTATCAAACTCCTCTATCATCTTAGGATAACCCACAATGATACGCGAAGGATAAAGATTATCATAAAGCGCCATACTCTCCCTTAAGAACTCAGGAGAGAAAAGCAATCTTAGCATCCTCGACGAATCCCATCCCTTCTCCTTGAATACCTTCTCATACTTCACATAAAGCGAGCGGCAATATCCAACTGGGATAGTACTTTTAATAATCATAGTTGCCTCTGGATTCACCTGAAGCACAAGATCAATCACACTCTCCACTGCCGAAGTATCAAAGTAATTCTTCTGCGGATCATAATTAGTCGGAGCCGCAATAATCACAAACTCCGCATCCCGATAAGCCGAAGCACCATCAAGAGTCGCAACAAGATCCAACTCCTTCTCAGCAAAAAACTTCTCAATATACTCATCCTGAATAGGACTCTCCCTGCGGTTAATCTTCTCAACCTTCTCCGGAATCACATCCACAGCCACCACCGAATGGTGCTGAGCTAAAAGAGTGGCCATTGACAGACCAACATAACCAGTACCCGCTACTGCTATTTCATGCTAACTAATATCCAAAATTTCTTTACTATAATTGTCTCTTCAACATCGTCTGATAGCCTTCTATGAGTTGCTGCAGGCCTTCAGGAGTCTCTGTGGGTGAGATTACTATATCGAGTTTGCCAAGTGGGGCATTTTTGCCGAAGCTTTTGGGTTTTGAGAAATCCAACTGCAACTCGTCATTTTTATCCACACTCATCCGAAACTCTGTTGATAGAGTTACTTTTTCAATTTGAAAAGAGGCAAAGGGAACCAAAGTTATCAAAGGAACCATCACTTCGGCAGCTTTACCATCTTCAATATTATCTACATCCGGATAGTTCAACTTTACCATTAAAGGCTGCAAATGTTTCTCAACCCCAGTAGACTGAACTGAACCGGAATCATCGCCTTCTGTATTTATGCCTTTAACTTCTTGAAAATATTGGCCCAACAATTCCTGATTCTTATTAATCAATGTATCAGCAGCTGCTGCAACTGCGGAATGAATCGCTGAAACAAAACTTTTAAGACTAATCATTTTCCTTTTTCAATTTATTCAGTTTGTCAACAGCATCCTGAGTTTGAGGACGACTTTCTGGGGATAATGACACTTTAGCCTCACACTTCGGGCATAAAAACCTTTCACCACGCAACAGGAGATTTATTTCAAAAGGTATTGGTGTTCCACATACAGGACATGGTATTGATTGAGATGTATTCATTTCGACTTTGTATTTAAATTTGTAGAAACAACTGGTTGAATTGTTTTAGTGTAAATATCTATCAGTTCAAGAACGCCACTAGGAAGCGGCAATGCACCAGCTTTCAAATTAACCTTAAGAGATCCGGAACGTTGCTCTTTTAATGATGATTTTCTCTTAGAATTGCCTGGTAATGATGACAGCTTTCCACTCAAAACAGCACCCGAGGTGTTTGAAGAAATATGACTCTTCATGGAGGTAACCTCCATATTAAAATCAACATCTACACTATTAACACCTAAAGAGTTAATAGGGAGTAAACTTATAAGAGGCACTTGAAAAACTATATCCTGACTTTCCAATGATAATCCATCGGTAGGCTTTGAATAGTCTATACTTGTTCTTGAAAGTCTCATTTTAACCATTACCGGTGTCCGAATATCTTCATCAACCGTAAAACAAGTATCAAGCATAAACTGAGTTTGCTGCTTCAATATAGCCTCATTTGCCTTTGACGCAGCAATTAACGGAGCACTTACTAATGAATTTAAATCAAGTTCCCCTTTTTTAATCAGAGCCATCTATTAAACTATTTGTTTTGCGATTCTGAAGGCAACTCAATAGGCTGAATAGCTTGAGAGAAAGCATCTATTATGGTATTGACACCTTTAGGCACAGGTAATTGGCCAGCTTGCACATTAATTGTATATTTGGCTGAATTACTCTTCTCGTAATGAGTATCATGAGTGGAAGAATCCTTAGAAGAATAACTTGCTGTTCCTTTTAAAGACACAGATAATACACCCCAGCCTAATTTACCTTCTATTGAACCCTCTGCCTGTGTTTCTGACATGGCTTCATTATGCTCTGTTTCAGAATAGCTTGACTTAACCTCCATTTCAAAACCAATATCAGCCGAGTTCACACCCAAAGAATTGATTGGAATAATGGTCAGTAACGGCAAGTTAAACTTAGTTACAACCGTACGGATCTGAGGGTCTCCTTTCTTGATTGTGCCAGATTCATTATCGTCCTTTGCATAACTGATAACACCACGCTCCAACGACATAGTAATCATTACAGGCTTATAGGTAACCTTTTTAGGAAGAGTTTCAGTCTCGTCTGCAGTAAAACAAGTATCCAAAATAAACTTTGCCTGAACAAATGACATTGAAGCATTTGCCTTTGCCACAGCATTTAAAGGTCCTCCTATTAAATCTTCCATAGGCAGTCCTGAGAACTGCTGACTCATTGATAATAGTTCATTAGCCATATTTTGTCAAGTTTTGATTGTAAATAAAGTCCTACTGAATTTAAAAAGTAATTATTTTGAATCTGGATGCAAAATCTGGGATAACGCCATTCTGTCCACTCAAAATTTCAACACCAAGCACATCAGCAAGCAGCCACTCATTTCCCTCTCACCTTATCCACAACATACTCCACACCAGCCTTTCCAATCTCATCAATAGTCTGAGTAACCTTATTCCTCATTAACACTCCATATAACTCAAGCCCCATATTCCTCAAAAGAACCCACTTCTCACCAAAAGATAAACTTTTATACACTTCAGATGAAACAATAAAAAACCTTCCTCCCGAGGATTCAAAAACGTCCCTGTACTTTACCGACAATTCACCATTACACCTATCAACCATAGCCTCATCACCACTCTTTAAAATCAAATCAATCTCTCTAATACTATTCTTTAAAATCACTTGTGGAGCAGTGTCAGTATTCAATACACTTATTGCACCTTTAACTAAATTCAACCCCAATTTCATTTCTGGTGTAAGAGAATCATTATCTTTCATCTTATTAAAAATACCACGTAAACAACTAATAACTTTTCAAAAATTTTAATCCCGACAAAGCTACATCTTCATTACATCATCTTCCCCAATCGGCACATACGCTCCATCCTTCACCTCCAAAATCACGGTACCACTCTCAAGTGAACGTAAAGTATGCCAAGCTCCGGCAGGAATATTCAATGCACAACACTCTCCACCCGCAACAACCTCAAACTTCTCAATCACCTCTCCAGAATCACTAAAAAACTCCTCAACCAAACTACCCCTTAAACACACAACAGTTTCAGAAGTATTCCTATGCCTATGCACAGGTACCACACTCCCAGGCTCAATCGCATTCAACATCCTCTGCGAAGTATCCGCAGAAGAATTCCTTAGATCTAAATTCATCCTCAACCTAGGCGAACTCTTAGCTTGCTCAGTCAAACTATCCAATAAAACATTATCTATTCTCATTTCTTCAAACTCATTAAATACTCCTCATGCAAATGATAATACTTCTTCTTAAACAACACATATGCAACAGCCAACACAACCGCAGCACCTACAAGATATCCCCAATGCGCTGCCACTGAAGAAGGACACAGATAAATGAATCCTAGCGACACTACCAACTGCATAAACATATAAACCAGCGAAACCTTCACATGTCCAATCTTAAGCTCATTAGCCATCAACTGATAAGCATGCTTCCTATGCGCCTCTCCCAAATTCTCATGCAACAAAATTCTATGGCATATAGTCAAACATCCGTCAATACCATATACCAGCAAGAATATCAAATAAGTCACATCTCCTGTAATAACAACCAGCTTCCCGATAGCAAACAGCATAATGAACGCAATACTGATCGATCCCACATCACCAGCAAAACACTTAGCCTTACCCTTTGGCCTGAAATTGAAGATACAGAACACTAGCACGCCAATAATAGCTACAACCAAATAAGACTCCTCAATAAAACCTACAGAACCATTTAAGATCAACAACGGCACCAATACCGCCAACGCATAACCAGCAGTAATACCGTTGATACCATCCATGAAATTGATCACATTCGTAGCACCCACACAAACCACCAACGCCACAAGCACAATCCACCACATATCCCAATGCATGATTCCCATGCTCCAGAACATCAGCGCCATAGCAATGAACTGCACCACCAAGCGAACAGAATCCGGCAGCGACTTAACGTCATCCCAGAAACTCACTCCTGCAACCAACAACAAACCCACCAAGAACGGCAAATACTCAAGCACAACACCACACTCCCCCTGCACAACCATCAGAACAGCCCAAGCCACCATCGCAAGAGAGAAAATCACACCACCACCTCGCAATACAATCGACGAATGCGAAGACCTCTCATTAGGTTTATCAATAATATTGAAACTATCTGCAATCTTAAAATAAATAAGTTCCGCTATAACAAGCAGAACAGAAACTATCAAATACATCATAATTGTATTATAGAAACATTAATATCCAATAATGATATTGTTAAATAACTCTTTTAACTATCTAAAGGAAACAACTCTTAACCTTTAACTCCTCATATTCATCCAAAAAGGTTCTCCACTCATTGTCGCTATACAGCTTGGGAGCACAACACCAATTATTACATTTCAGCAGTATCCCTTTAATCGTTCCCAAATAATAATCTGCAGTCACATCACCTATTTGAAAACCTTTAATGATATTTTGATACTCTCCTTCTTTATCATATCTTGTATCACATCCAAGCAAGAGCAAAAGCCTATCACCATTAGGTATGAGGTTTATAAATAAGCAATTCAACGAATCTCTAAAACCTTCATCCATAATATGTTTCTCAAAATCTTTCTCATCTATCATACAGTCAGATGCCACAAACTCAATCAATGGCATTGAGATCATACGGAAAAGATAGTGATTATCACCCTTACCATTAATAGCTTCCCAAAAATTATTAACAACCGCATCCATCCTGCAAATGAATGATCGTGAAATCGCCTCACTCTCGACTTTACACCCATAATCCATTCGCAACCTCTCGTAGATATGCAACCTTTGCTCTTCTTGATGTCGCACTGCACTTGCTGAACGAAATGCCAAAAGCAAACGATCACGTTTCGACTCCGGTACACTGTTCCTCCGTTCTAAGTCCTTATATAGGCCATTGTCATGCTCATGGCAGAATAACTTGTATTGTAATGCATCTGAAATACCGACATTATGTCTCTGGTAGAAATCCCAATCTTTAGACCTTGGATCTTTGCGATTATCAACCATCTGTAGTAAGAAGTTCTTCTCATCACAGATAGACTCTAGAATCGGGTGTTGCTGTAATAGATGTGACTTAATTGCTTTATTATTACATTTTGGGCAACAACATTTATATGGATATGACTTTGCATACTTCCAAGCTGTTACGATTTGCTTAGAGAATGCATTAAAATCAAAGTCGACACCATCCATCTTTGTAACTATACTGTTTTAATCCTTGGATATACTTTATAAAGCATAGACTGCTGTATTCGACATCCCAACATATCACCCAATCGTTGTTTATACTCCCTTGTTTCAAGATCGTTTATCTTATTCCGGACCTTGTAAGCTATATCTCCTATAGCTCGTATAGGAGGGTAAGGTGACAACATTACGTTGGATATTATATGAGATTCTTTATACTTACATGGCACACATAGTAGATTGTTTGTGAAATTAATTTTTTCTTTTACCAAAAAAATTCTCACCTCATTTTCATATTGAAAAGCTTTGCGTTTCAAAAGCATTACAGAAAGATAATGTTCTCTACTCATCTTATTTGGGAAATAGGTAGAATGGTTTACAGATGAAGGTATGTGTAAACTCCTTATGTCTTTTTTCTCAAAAGAATAGTCCACTTTACCTATATATACTTCAAAGCCATTAGTTGAGGCATAATCTTCAAGTAAATCCAAAAGAGATTTTTGGTCAATAGATACTCTTACCGACTTATCGCTTGAATCAGCATAGACTCGCCAGCTTGCATCCTCATTTGTGGAAGATTTTTCGGAGACACACATACAGGCAATATCTTCAGTAGCATACCCTCTAGAACTACAATCGATACCATAATACAATTGTTCAAAAGGATCATACCATGCAGCAGGAGAAACAAAAACCAGATTATGACTCTCAATAGATTTCACTAATCTATCAAGTGGCATATACTTAAACACAGTGGATTTGTCTTTGGGAAAAGAATATTCGTTCAGCATATGAATATGAGGATATTCCGGTAGTACACTACTAACCCCTACTACTTTCTCTTTCATAGATTGTAAAATAAATATTATCTAAAACTCTCTAATGTCCTCTTAAGTCCCTCTCTAGCATCAACAGGCATTTTCTCTACCCCCAGAGCAGCCTTAATCTTGGCATTTGAAGAAACATAGTTCTCGGTAAGTTTCTGAAGACGATCCGGGTTTAGAGGGAGATGTAACCAGCCACCAACCTTTGCAATACCTGTCATGAGCCCCTTAGGCAATCTCCAAATATGAGCCTTCTTACCAAGAGACTTGCAAATCTCTTCAATAAGTTCATTTGTCGACAACGCCTCATCATCACCCATATTATAAATACCTGACGGTACATCCTTAACAAGAACACCATTCACAGCAAAGCAGATGTTCTCAATTGAAGTAAATGTGCGACGATTCTCAAAGGCTCCCAGCGGCCAAGGAATCCCTTTTCGCACAACAGAATACAATAGGTTGAGGTTTCCTTTATTACCAGGTCCATGGATCATACAAGGACGGAAAATATATACCTGTTTGCCCATAGGTAACTCCTTACCAAGCACATACTCCTCAGCCTTAATCTTACTCTCGCCATAAGGACCCACAGGAGTAGGAACAACATCCTCAGTCAAGACTCCCTCAACACGATCAGCCGCAGCTTTAGCCGTACTAAAGAATACAAACTTTGAAGCTCCAGAAGCCATGAAATAATCAAAGATTTTTTGAGTCAAACCTGTATTCACTTTGAAATACACATCAGCAGCCGACTTATTCTTTGTGTCATGAGCCTTACCTGCCAAATGGATAATAGCATCAATCGCAGGTACACTCCCTGCCTCCAAATCTTCCCACGAAAAAGTCTTAACAATACCGTCCTTTTCAGGAGCAACTATATCAAGACCATATATCTCATTCTCTGGCTTTAAATATTCTACAAGATTAGATCCCACGAATCCATGGACTCCAGTAATCAACAACTTCATTGTGGCAATTATTAAATATTATCAAACAAATCATCCACTAATCCTCTTACCGAGTACTTATGCATAATCTGCTCTGACACAGGTTCAAATGGAGTTTCGAGGAATTCTTTTGGTATGATAGGATTATTTATATCCACGACCAAAACATTGTTAGGATTATAGTATTCGTAATCCATAATATGCTTGTTGGTAGTAATATACTTTCTACGTGCAGCCATTGCTTCATGTGCACGTGTAGATAGACTAGTCTGGTACGGAGGATTAATATCCAAAATACACTTGGTTTTATTTAGGATATCAATCGTACCTGGTATAGATATCGGCGTAAGCGAAATTTCCTTAAACGGATAAAATGGGAAATGGAACAAAGACTCCTGAATATAACGTATTAAGCCTGGGACATATAGATAAGTGTAAAAGCGGATACCCTGCTGGTCGAACTGTCTTCTGAGCTCCTTAATCATCTTGTGCCGTGGGTGATATAGCGTACAAATAAACTCCATATCATACATAAAATCATTCGTTTCCTTAACAGACAGATAATCATCCACGAAAAAAGTAGGTCTGAAGCCGATGTTATTCTCACTTGCATCAACTGGGTCAAAAGACATACACTTGTCGCATGAATCCAGAACATCCTTCATATTACAATTGTGCATTACATCCCATAAGTACAATATCACCTTAGCCTTTGGGTAAGCTGTCCTAAGAGTAGCAATAGAATAAGGAGTAAAAGCCTCACCTCTACAAATCAAAATGTAATCATAGTCCTTATCTGCATTCTTCTTAATGATATTCTTGATGTAATTATTAAATATCTGAGGAACCTTCTTCTTGAATAAACGAATCACAATCTTCATCAGAGCATTTTGCGAAGGACGCTCATCATACTCTTCTACATATGCTCCTCTCTTTTGCAACTCTGCCATAATAGCCTGACCGTAATGCTTGGTACAGCCATAAGGAGAGAACAAGAGTACTTTCTTTCCTGCTAAATCAGTCATCTTTTTTACTTTACATTATAATGTGGATAAAGTGACGGATGTGCATCCACCCACTCACGCATCTCTTTTACCTGCTGTTCATACGAAGGAACAACAAAACTGAAGTCCTCACGCTTGCGTCTAAGGCTCTTGTCCAACTGGAGTTTATCATTCGGATTGATCTTCACCTCTCCTGCACGGAAATACTTATTGAAAAGTCCGAGAAGGTCATACTTGTTGATGCTCTCGTTGTTCACCAGATTGTACAAACCTGTAAGATTCTCTTTCAGAGCCTGCTCCATGGCTTTAGCAAGGGTATAGGTGGTGACTCCTGTCCAGATAGCACCGGTGTAACCACCGACCTCTCCCTCCTGCTTCATAAACCAGTTGAAGAGACCGATACCCGAAGGCTTGATATCTGGTCCTACAATAGAATTACGAAAAGTAAGGTCTTTTTCTGTATTGATTTCACCCATTGCCTTAGAACGGTCATAGAAGGTCGCTCCATTAGGGAGAGTATCTTCATAATAAGGGCCATCATTACCGGCAAACACACAGTCTGTGGACATGTGGATTACCTTGGTCTTGGTGTCCTTGGTAATCTCGGTCAAGTAGTGAGGCAGGTAACCGTTCAACAGAACTGCCATAGCCTTGTTCTGCTCTGCAAACTGGTTAAGCAAGCCTATGCAGTTGATGGCTGCATCAAAGTTTCCCTCATCAAGGGTCTTCTTGATGAGAGGCATATCAGAAGCATCACCGATGATGGTGCTGTCCAACAAATCCGATTGCTGACGGGCAAAACCCACCACCTCATGTCCCAGCTCCTTGAAGTAGAGGGAGATGAGGTGACCGGCCATTCCATTACAGCCTAAAACTAATATTTTCATCTTACTCTGAACGAATCTCTTTTGCCTTAGATCTTGGCTGGAGACCAAGGTCTTCACGAATAAATGTCAACTTATGGAGAAGGGCCTTCATACCCTCTACATCCAAACGGTGGGTGTTGTGAGAGTGGTACTCTTCCATTTTATCAATCTCAGGGTTACCTCCCTCAATCTTATCATAGTTCAAGTCACGTGCATCACAAGGAATACGGTAGTAGTCACCCATATCAATAGCACGAGCCATCTCCTCACGTGTTACAAGAGTCTCGTAAATCTTCTCACCATGACGAGTACCGATAACCTTTACCTCTGTATCCAGATACTTCGGATCAATCTCTGCATAAGTCTCCTTCAAGGCCTGTGCAAGCACATCAAGAGTTGCAGCTGGAGCCTTCTGAACGAAGAGGTCACCATTCTTACCATGCTCAAACGCATAGATAACAAGGTCAACCGCATCGTTAAGAGTCATCATGAAACGAGTCATGTTAGGGTCAGTGATAGTGATAGGCTTGCCATCCATCATCTGCTCTACCCACAAAGGAATCACAGAACCACGGCTTGCCATCACGTTACCGTAACGAGTGCAGCAGATAGTAGTCTGAGCATTCTCTCCCAACTGACGGCCCTTTGCAGTAGCCACCTTCTCCATCATAGCCTTGGAGATACCCATGGCATTGATAGGATATGCAGCCTTGTCTGTAGAAAGCACCACGATATTCTTCACACCATGACGGATAGCCGACTCAAGCACGTTGTTAGTACCATACACATTAGTCTCTACCGCCTGCATAGGGAAGAACTCACAAGAAGGTACCTGCTTAAGAGCAGCAGCTGCAAAGATGTAATCCACACCACCTCTCATAGCGATATCAATAGACTGAGGGTCTCGTACATCACCAATATAGAATTTCACCTTATTAGCAATCTCTGGTGCATACTGAGCCTGAAGATGATGACGCATATCATCCTGCTTCTTCTCATCACGACTGAAAATACGGATTTCCTTGATATCAGACCCAAGGAAACGCTTCAACACCATGTTACCGAACGATCCGGTACCTCCAGTAATGAGGAGGATTTTTTCTTTGAAAATTGACATATTAAATTATTTAATATTATATATTTAACTCCGAAAGAATCTGAAAATTCTATATGATTTATAAAAGAGCTTTATTTAAAATTCTATAATATTCATTTTTAAAAAAGTTATCAACATAGGTCGAATAGCATTTCTCCCATAATAACCTTGCATTATTCCCCTTAATAGCAGCATCCTCTTTTGAGATATTATTCAATAAAGTTTTTAACTCTTCAACGTTTTCTTCGATTACATATCCTATAACATTGTCTATGACTTTTTTCTCCAAAATTGTTCCCTTAGTTGTTATGATTGCCTTTCCTAAAAACATTGCCTCATAGTATTTATTCGGAGCTGCATATATATTGTTCTTATTTACCTTACAGTACATAGCATATATTAAATCTGCGGCCATTGACATAGAAAGCCCCGTCTTCATATCCACTTTACCAAAGTACTTTACATTATCTAACTGATTTGCTTCTTCACATAAAACTTCTATTTCATTTGTGCCAAAACCTGCGATTAATAGATTAAATTTTTCTGTTTTGACCAATTCAAGCAATTCTCTCTGAAAACGGTCTTCTGAAAATCCACCAAAATATGCTACTGTTGGCCAGTCGTTATCAAACTTATAAATATTATTTGAGGACTCTATAAGAGTTGAATTAATAGAAGGGATGTTTGGTAATACTAATGGTTCTTTGCTCAACGGAAAATTAATTTGTTCAATTCTTTCTTTCTCACATATTATTAACTCATCAGCTACCTTACATGTAAACTTCTCCATTCTTTCGAATATAGAAGCTAATACTTTAGAGTGAGCAAAATTAGCGCTAAACCAATCACACGAATCAAATATCAGGACAGTCCTCTTTGAAAATAACTTTTTATATAAAGCCGCTGGAAAGGCGGAATTAAGGTCACACGCATGTATAAAAGATACGTTTCTATGCTTTAGCAGATAGTAAAAAACGAACCACATCCATCTACAATGATTTAAGACAGCCTTTATACCACCAACATTAACACCAGCTTTGTACTTTAGAAACTCAAAATTTTCTCTCTGTAATCCCTCGCATTTTCGGTCCCAACCGACTGCTGTATAATTTAAACCTTTCTTTTTATAATAATCTATGTACTTGTTTACTCTTGATGCTAGAATATTATTTGAACGAAATAGTATTATCCTCATTTATAACCACTTTTTATAATCACTTATCTCAACGCATTAACAATTCTACCACAAGCCATACCATCCCCATAAGGATTAACCGCCTGAGACATCTTAGCATAAGCCTCTGCATCCTCAAGGAGTGTGCTCACCTCATTCACAATCTTATCATAGTCAGTACCCACAAGGTGTACGGTACCGCTCTCCAAAGCCTCTGGACGCTCTGTAGTATCACGCATAACAAGAACAGGCTTGCCAAGACCTGGAGCCTCCTCCTGAATTCCACCCGAATCTGTAAGCACAATAGTAGCCTTAGACATCAAGTGAACGAACTCAAGGTACTGGAGTGGCTCAATAAAGAAGAAGTTAGGACGAGTAAGATCTTCTCCAAACACTTCATGGATCGGCTTACGAACATTAGGGTTCAAGTGCATTGGGTAAACGAAGTCAACTTCCGGATATTTTTCTGAAAGATCCTTCATGGCTGTCACCATACGGATGAAGCCATCACCAAAGTTCTCGCGTCTGTGACCAGTAATAAGCACAAGTTTCTTACCATCTGCCAAACGTGTTACATCATAACCGGCTTTAAGAAGAACAACATCCTGCTCCTTAGCAATTGTCTCATCGCTTTTCAACTTATTTACCACATAATGAAGAGCATCAATAACAGTGTTACCTGTTACGTAAATCTGTCCCATTGCTTTCTCCTCGATAAGGTTCTTCTCAGAAAGTGGTGTTGGAGAGAAGTTGTAAGTGGCAATACGACCAGTCACCTGACGGTTCATCTCCTCCGGCCATGGGCTATAGATATTGTGTGTACGAAGACCTGCCTCTACATGTCCTACAGGAATCTGTGCATAGAATGCTGCAAGAGCTGCAGCAGTAGATGTTGTAGTGTCACCATGCACAAGCACTACATCAGGACGACACTCCTTGAACACGTCACGCATACCATTTAGGATACGCACTGTCACGTCAGTCAAGTCCTGACCCTGCTTCATGATGTTAAGGTCAATATCAGGTGTCACCTCAAAAATCTTGAGCACCTGATCCAGCATCTCTCTGTGCTGACCAGTTACACAAACGATAGTTTCAAATTCATCTGCTCGTTTCTGGAATTCCTTCACGAGCGGACACATCTTGATTGCTTCTGGTCTTGTGCCGAAGACCAGCATTATCTTTTTCTTCATATAAGATTACATAATTACTTCTTAAAAGTGCCACAGAAATCAAGGACCTTCACATCATCACGATAGTTGAGTTCTGCAAACTCTCTATGATTTACAAGGAAAACTACGATATCAGCTTTTTCATAAGCTTCTTTATAATTAGTAAGTTTGAACACATTGTGTTCCTGCACATTAGGTTCAACTATGATAATCTGAGCATTGTTGCAACTCTGCATTACCTTAGTTGTAATGCTCTTTGCAGGAGACTCACGAAGGTCATCAATGTTTGGTTTGAAAGCAAGACCCATCATTGCCACCCATGGCTTACGATGGTTCTCAAGTTCAAACTTGAGCATTTCATTCTGCACCTTTTCTGCACACCAGAAACTCTTATAGTTATTAATTTCACGAGCAGATGCAATAATCTTTGACTCCATTGGGAAGTCTGCTGTGATAAAGTAAGGGTCAACAGCTATACAGTGTCCACCTACTCCACATCCTGGCTGGAGAATACTTACACGTGGATGTTTGTTCGCCAATTCAATAAGTTCCCACACATTGATTCCAGCCTTATCACATATCAATGATAGTTCGTTAGCAAAAGCAATCTGCACGTCACGTGAAGAGTTTTCTGTGAGCTTGCACATCTCTGCAGTCTTACAGTTAGTACGATGTAGTTTTCCTGTTACGAACTGAGAGTAGAACTCAATAGCCTTAGTTGTAGACTCTTCATTCATACCTCCAATTACTCGGTCATTATTCACCAACTCGAAAATCACATTTCCTGGAAGTACGCGTTCAGGGCAATATGCGATATAAATCTTATCTTTTAGTTCTGGACGTTCCGCAAAGATGAGATCACGCATTTTATCTGTTGTACCTACCGGTGAAGTTGACTCAATTACATAAAGGTCACCTTCCTTCAGAAGTGGGAGGACAGCACGTGTAGCTGCTTCTACATAAGAAATATCAGGTTCGTGATTACCTTTGAATGGTGTAGGAACTACCATAAAATACGCATCACTCATTTCAGGTGTAGTGGATGCCTTAAGAGCTCCACTCTTAATAACTTCATGAAGCATATCTTCCATTCCTGGTTCGATTATGTGAAGTTTTCCTTGATTGGTAAGTTCTACTACCTTAGGATTGATATCAACTCCTGTTACTTGCACACCGTGCTTTGCTGCGATAATCGCTGTAGGAAGGCCTATGTAACCGAGGCCCATGAAACAAGCTTTCATAATATATGTTATTTTATATGAATATTAATAAATAAAAAGTAATTCTCTTTGACTATCAGTCTTTTTGTCAATTATTGATGAATATGGATAATATCGGCTGTAACTAGACACCCCAGTTTCATCTATTTTTGATAGATAACTCCTAGATGAAAACAATAAGTATATAGTTAATAAAAAAACATAGCATACTCTTTTCTGAAGAAAATACCTTGAAACAAAGTATATAATATTAATATTAAATAACAACATGAATAATTTAAAATAATTATTAAATCTATATAAAATTGGTATACATTGAGTCAAAGAATAAACTAAAATAAATACAATAATAATACTATAGTGAATACCTTTGGCTCCTTTTTTATTAAATATATATATCATTATCAAAGGGAGCCATATATTAAAGAAATAATTAAAAACACGAGAGATACTAAAAATTGAATTAGCATAATTATCATTATTTAAATATGATAAATAATTATCTTGTAATAATGCTGAATATGATAACAATGTATTTGCAATAGATAAAAATTTGTCAGACAATAAAAAAACTAAAATAGTAACAATAAAAACAAAGCATATACTTCTTTTATTGATGTTAAATTTTGAAATCAAAGGTAAAAATATCAACACTAAGGCTGATAAATGAAATAACAAAGCAAAAAACATCATTAAATAATACCTCATCCATTCCTTATTATAAAAAAATGGAAGTGATAATAAAAAGACACATATAGCTAATGATTCTCTAAAAATTTCAAAATTAAAGTATGGAAATAAAACTACCAAGTATAATAAGATCCCAGAAAATAGATAATTAGTATGCATTTTAATAGTCCTAAATATAACTACATTAATAAGCAATGCATAAATTATTTTAAAAAAATAAAAACTCTCACATATTGTTTTACAAATTGTACACAATATTACATACCCAGGTTGAGCTCTAAAACTTAATAAATAATCACACGAAATATCTCCAATCTTTACTATTTGATGCTCAAATTCATATTGATATCTTATTGAGTCTGTACCTAACCGGTACGCCAATCCTGAAACCAGTATACTTAATAGTAAGATTAAATAATAAAATAAAGTTTTAAACTTTTTTGTATTATTTATATCGTATACATATATACATGTTACTACAATAGATAAAATTATCCAATAAATCATAATTTATTGTCAAAAATCTTACTTAATTCAAATTCGGTATCTTCAACGATATTTTCTCTTCTCTGTATAACAAGGTGATGATTATGCAAAGCATCTTTCATTGGTAAAACACTATTTAGAGAAATACTGTTCAAATCATCATCTATAGTAAATACTATATATCCTTTTGAAATAAGATACTTATAAACTATACTATCTTTGTAGAGGTATAATTTTACGCCCTTAACAAGACAATTATATATATTCGACATTGCTTGTTGCCTTAATATTCCAAAAATTGCATGACTAACAGAATTAAATATTTCAAAATATTCATCTTTTGGAATAAAACCCTCCAACCATAATACATTCTGCTTACTGAATTCTCTCTTTATAGCATCTCTACCACCATAATCATTTCCATAGCTGATTGGGCATATAAACTTTCTATTATAATCTAAATTCAATTCTTGGAGAATATGATAAATATCTATTAAATTATTTTCCCATGTTAAAGAGTTTCCAACTAAAATATTTTGATTTTTTACACAGAATTGCTCCTTAAAGTCTAAAGGCAATCCTGGTCCACTTTTAAGCATAAAAGGCTTTGCATTAAAGAAATTACAATAACTTTTTAGAAGAAAATATTCGTTTTCAATAACAGGTGTAAAAAAATTAACACGCGAAATTATTTTTTTTCTAATTAAATTAAATATTCTTGAGAGCAAAGTACGCAACAACTTTTTAGTTGAGTGGCCATTATTCAAATACTTTTCTCTCAATAAAGATGTTTTCGGTTTATAAAGCTGAAGCTTTATTAATGGATCAATATATGAAAAACTATTATATAAGTCATAACCCCAACTCCACCAAATAATAATTTTATTTTTAGGAATAAACAAGAAGTATATATAATATACAGGATATAAGCTATGAAAATATATTATATCAATATGCGAAGACCTCAACAGTTTTAAATAATCAAATAGATTCTTTATTATTAATAATCTATCTACTCTATTAATATATTTAAACTTATAATCCTTTTGTCTCAAGTAATATGCATATATATTATTAACATTTGATAGTGAATCAAAAAATAACGACGTACTATCAAAGAACTTCTCATCAGAAAAAATATGAAGAATATTGAAAGTTCTCACAACTATCTACTTTAAATACTTTATTACTCTAGCAGGAACACCAGCAACCAATACTCCAGATGGTATATCTTTTGTAACAACAGCCCCTGCTGCCACAACAACAAAATCTCCAATTGTCACACCTGGCAAAATAGTAGCATTTGCGCCTATCCATACATTGTCTCCAATAATTACAGGTGCTTTCAACGGCTTGTATATTGAAGATAAAGTATTATTAGGGCCATTGGGATCCGCACCTGTCAAGATTGAAACTCTATAAGCTAATGTCGAATTTTCTCCAATAACTATTTTGTCTTTTGCTAATAGAAAACAGCCATCATTTATCTCTGAATTTCTGTGCATAAAAATATTTGAATAATTACCAACCACACGAACATATCCAGAAATATCTCCACCACCATCTATATAATTAACCCCTAACATTCTGTTCCATGTTTTTCTATATTTATAAAAAAATATCATGTTACATAATCGCTTGAGTATTCTTCCTCTAATTACTTTAAAAATATTCATCGCTCAATAAAAATGTTTCTTAATCTATACAATCATCAATTGATTTAAATCCATATATGAAAGGTATTCCGTGCTTAAATGGCTGCTTTAAATCTGGGCTATCGATCAACAGTTTATTATCTGCATCAATTATTTTTTCTTTTCTAACTAATTGTGCCCAATGTAATATTTCATCAATTGTAGGTGTTTCAATCCCTAATTCTTGTGCCATCCATTTTGCTATACAATTTCCATAATAAATATCATCTAAAAAAAATCTATGATTCTCATCTATCTCCCATAAACCATCCTCATTCTGGATGACTGGAGTTTTTATGGAATGTAATGTTTGTGAGGAAAGTATTGAATCCTTTATATCTCGACTCCAATATTTATGTGAAAAGAACTCTAAAGATAGATAATTCAACATATGCCTAAAATTCTTATTTGGATATCTTAACTTAATCGTTTCTCTTACTTTAGAATAATCTTTATCTAACCCGTCCATTAAATTTGCGGAAACATCATCAAATGTTTTATAAAATAATGGTACATCTTCTATATTATTCCATGTCCTACCATATATTTTATGTAAACCATAACAACGAGCAGTATGAATAATTTGATTATCGCCTGTTAAAGTAAGTGAGATAAAATTCTCACTTTGTTCAACCTTGCCTTTGTTAAACCACTTATATACAATCTGTTCAAACAACTCTTGATTTATCTGCTGGAAATAAGATTTCGGTGTTACTGCTGCAAAATTCTCAGTCATACACCCATATGTCAAACCTTTATGCCCATATTCAACAGTTCTGCATATCCAAGGAATTGCTCCAAATGAGAATGCTATAATATTACATAAATTATACTCTTTTTTTATTTCATCAATCATCCAATTCCATCCTGCTTGACCATATAAAGTTCCAATAACAACATCCTTACTTTTATTCAAATACGGAGCAATCTGATGAAGGGCTATCCTATATTTATGCACAGGCATACAAAATATAATATAATCCGCATTTGGAAATAATTCACTAGGATTATTTGATGCCCTTTTAATTTTCCCACAATATTCACCCAATACCAGTCCATTCGAATTATGATACTCCAGCTTTACCGTTTCATTCCATTTATCGGGTTGGGAAGTATATACATAAACATCAAAAATAGAATCCCTCAATAAAGGTATTAATGCATGTGCGCTATTACCACCTCCACATATAACCAAATTTTTCATAATTTTTACCTATCCTTAAATTATACTTTTCAAGAGTTCAGGACAAAACTTCTCTTTTAATAAAGATTGGCCATCTTTGTTATATACATCAAAAACTGAATTCATATAATCTACTTCTGAGATTAATTGATCAAGATTATCAACTTTCAGGTATACACATAAAATTGGCTTATCAATTGTTTTATCTATTTTATAAGTATCTCCCTCTCTATGTCGCTGCTCACAATGAATACAAGAACTCATTTTCATAATATCATTTACTCCATCAATCCTATATATTGTTTCTTCTTTATCTGAACTAGATAACAAATAATTCACACAAACCCCCATACAATTATAATTACCAATAGTTGATGGTAAATCCGTAATATTATCAATCATTCTACCAGTAAAGGCATATGAAATTAGAAGCTTAATTGGATCTATCCCTATACATTCACTTTCCAAATCATAATACGATCCTCCTAACCTACAACCCATCTCAAAAAAAGTAATAGTACCATCATTAGAATATCCTTGTAGAAAAAACAATCCATCCTTAAATCCACAAGACCTAAACATATTAATAACCTTATCTTCAAGTACCCCATAATATGAGTCTATTGAGAGAGAAGGTCCCTTGCTTAAGTTAGCATAATTAATAGCGGCTCCTCTATCTGAGCAACTATATCTATCAAACATAGATATCATTCTATAATCACCATCTTGCGCAATGATATTCATAAGAAACTCTCTACCCTGAATAAAATCTTCTATAATGGCATTATTAGTAGGAGAATAGGTTATAGCATTTTCAAATCTAACTTCTAGATCCTCTCTATTGTAACATACTCCAGCTCCTCTTGAACCACTTGAATCTAAAGGTTTAACAAAAACTGGATATTTAACCTCCCTTAAAATATCTTCAGTAAGAGTATCTCCTACTAGATAAGTATGTGGAACAGGGACATTATAAAGTTCACATGTTTCTTTAAAAACAATTTTATTAGTACTTAACTCAATCATAGAATCTGTAAGGTAACAGGGCAGATTTAACCTATTACATACTTCCATGCACGGTTTCAATAAAATATCTATAAAACCTGTCATAACACCATCTACACTATTGTCCTTACAGAAAGAAACTAATGCATCCACGTTCATTGCATCTATTAACACCCCTTCATCAGCAATTTTTTTAGCTGGGGAATCTATATTATAATCAGCAACTATAACATAAATTCCCATTTGTTTTGCTCGTAATACAATATCACATGCGAGATTAATTCCACCTAATATCAAAAGTTTCTTTCCTGTAAAATCCATAATCATAAAGTTATCACTTAAATAAAAATTATTACATTAAAAATTAAATAAATCAGACTATAATTTCTGTCCTTAAATAGCAATTAGGACAATATTATTAGCTATGTTATTCAACCAAAATTAGTTGAACAAATTAACAACATTACACTTCCAGTAGTGATTAAATTTACACACCATAACAGATACTTAATACAAAAAATCAATTACTTGAACTAATAACTTTTACTATTCTAATCATATCTTCTTCATTACACCTTTGATCTACTGGTATTGGTATAATATTTTCACTCAAGTCATACTCAACATCTCCCTTTAAAGTCCACTGGATAACATTGGGCCAGTAGGTAGCCACGAACACTTGGCTTGAAATAAGACGCTTCCTCAGCTCTGAATCCTTGGTATAATATGGATATACCATTGGACAAGAAAAAGAATCTAATGAAGGCATCTGCAACTCATTGGAAACTGCCAAATACGTGTGAAGCAATGTGAAATTTGTGAGTCGCCTTTGCTTTATTGCTTCATAATCCAATGACGATAGCATCTTTTGAGTAAGAGTACTCATAGAGGAAAGGGGTGATAACCCAATCTTATGCGAACTTTCCTTGAAATCATTATAACCATCCATCGGAGTAAGGTCGTGCCGTTTCAATAAATGAGCACACTTACCATAAGAGTGGTCTTTTGGCAACTCTAATGAAGATCGATTATTAGCATAGGCAATACCACCATCAGGAATACCCACAAATTTACGTGGGCTATAGAAGGTATTGATTCCTTCTATCCATGGAGCGAAGAAAGCCTGGGCACAATCCAAAATCAATTGATTACCATAATGTTTTGCCATTTCCTCGCAGTACGCATCCATCATACCAAAATAGTTGGTATAGATAATGTATTCGCCCTCAGATAGAGTAACCTCTTCTGTAAGTGTAAAATTCTTATTTATACGATAAAATGAGTAGGGGATTCCTAAACGCTCAATGGGCTGGAGTACCACATCACAAGTGTAATATGGAATCCAGAGACGCTCTATTGTGCCCAAAGACTTCAATATATACTCCAACGAATGGCGTCCACTATTGAGCAATACTCCGTCAGAATGTGGAAACGAGCCATTATTTGCAGGAAATTCCCACTCAAAATAACCACCAATTGGTTTTATCATGATAAAACGATTCTGACGTTATTGTTGATATTAGCCAACTCTCTATCCAGCTCTTCACGTGTTTCTGCACGCAAGAATAGAGTTCCTAACGAGGTATTGGCTCCAGTGAATGGTACAATGTGATCACCCTTCTTAACAATAAATCCCTTATCTTTGATATATTTCTGTTCAAATTCAGGATTGATGTCAATAGACTCCAAAGACCCCTCAACTGAGGAATGAAGGATATAGTTGCACCATACTCCATCATACTCAGGTGTTGTAATCTCATCTAAAGGTAAAGACAAGGCTTTGCAGATTTCAGCTCGAATCAAGGACTGATTTGTAGCCATATCCTGCAGTTCAGCTATACGATTTCCGCCACCCCTTGGTGACACTTCCATGATATAAGCCTTACCGTTAGAGCAGACTCTTGATTCTACATTGTAGATACCTGTCTTAACGCCCAGCAATGTAAAGAGTCTCTGAAGCTGTTCTGTTAAATCATCTTGATAATGCTGCTGCATGCTTGCCGGCCATATCTCTATGGCCGGAGTATATGGATTGGCTGCATCCTTGTCAAACAACTGGTCTGAATAGGCCGGATATACCAACTTGCCATCCACAGTAAAAATGTCGGCACTGGACTGATAGCCTACTATATCCAAGAAGTCTTCTACAATGAAATTCTTGGAGATAGAACAACTCAAAGCAAATTCTATTGCAGGTAATAAATCTTTAGGATCAGTAACCTTAGTAACGCCCTTACTTCCTGCAGAATCAACAGGTTTAACAATAACAGGCCAATTAAAATATTCTACATCTTTCAATGCATCCTCTGCATTAGTGTATCCCTTTGCGTGAGGGCAATTAAAGCCATTCTCCATCAAAAACTGACGGAAGAGCGATTTATCTTGCAGGACACAAGCAGCCTTATAGGATGTTTGGAATGGCAAGCCCATCTGCTCTGCCACATATGCCGCTGATACAACCCCTGGATCAACAGCATGAGAAAGAATACCATCAATTCCCAATTCTTTTGCCTTTGCCAAGACAGCATCTTTGTTGATGATGCTAACATTACAGTACTCATCAGAATACTTATGAGCAATATTATCCGGCAAATAATCTGCTGTTATTACGTATGCTCCAAGCTTGTGAGCTTCTTCAATCACCGGAAGAAGGTACCGCAAACCACCAAGAAGCATTAATCTCTTTTGCTTCATACGCTTACTTTATAATCAATTTAAGTATTTTTTCCATATCTCCATAACTCAACTCATGATGCATAGGCAGGCAGATAACAGTATCCGCCATCTTATGAGCATTAGGAAGGTTCTCCTTGCGTGCAGACTCCAATCCTCTATAAGTAGAGAACTCTGAAATCAACGGATAGAAATAACGTCTGCCAAGTACATTCCCCTCTTTCATCTTGAAGTAAAGCTCGTCACGAGTCATTCCGTATTTCTCTGCATCAATGAACATTGGGAAATATGAGTAGTTGTGCTTTACTCCCGGCATATCTTCATAGAAGGTTACACCATTCACTCTTCTCAATGCATCACGATATATATTAGCAGTCTTCTTACGAGCTTCAATAGCAGCATCAACCTGCTTAAGGTTCAAAAGACCATAAGCAGCACGCATCTCATCTACCTTAGAGTTAATACCTGGACCGACAACGATAGTCTCACCTGCAAAGCCGAAGTTCTTCAGGTAATCAATACGCTTCTTGGTTTCAGCATCATGCATAATCATTGCACCACCCTCGATAGTGTTGTACACCTTGGTAGCATGAAAGCTCAAGGTACTCATATCACCCCAATTAAGGATGCTCTCAGTCTCAACCTCTAACTTCTTAGCAGTCTGAGAAGGATTGAACACATTGTTCGCTTCATCAAAAGCCAACTTATAGTCTGCTTCATTCTTAGGAATCTCCAATGCAAAAGCATGAGCAGCATCATAGATTACCTTCAGGCCATATTTGTCTGCGATCTCCTTAATCCTGCGGACATCGCATGGCTTGCCATAGCAATGAACAGGCATAATGGCTGTGGTCTTAGGAGTGATAGCAGCCTCAATCTTATCAGGATCCATATTGCCAGTCTTAGGATCTACATCCACAAAGACTGGTTTGCAACCGTTCCACCAGATAGAGTGAGTGGTAGCAACAAAAGAATATGGGGTAGTAATAACCTCACCTGTGATCCTCAATGCCTGAAGGGCAGTGAGAAGCGGTAGTGTACCGTTGGTAAACAAAGAGACGTATGGCACCTTGAGGTACTCTGCAAGAGCAGCCTCCAGCTGACGGTGGAACGAACCATTGTTAGTAATCCACTTAGAGTCCCAAATCTCCTTCAGGAGCGCGTGAAACTCATCCAAATTAGGAAGTAACGGACTGGTTACTGTGATTTGTTTATTGTCCATAGAATATGTTATTTTCTTTTTATTAACTTATTGATGACAGGCATAGCAATGCCTTTGAGTTCGATGTATTCTGGGAGTTTTGTGGCTTCACATATAACCAATGTGATAACCGCTCCGACTACTATCTGTAATGGAAGCAAGATGAAAGGATTCAACGGGATGAAGCTCATTGCATAAACAGGAACTGCCATCGCTACTGCTACTCCAAAACTTGGGAGAATATCTTTTACTTGCTCTTTGATGCTGTAATTTAAGAAAGGGCCTGAGTAATAGGCATTAAGATAGTAAGCTATGCAGCCTGTCACGACACTACCTCCAAGCATCCAGTAGATGTTTACAAAGATTCCAAGAAGAAGCGGTCCTATTGCTATGATTTTCTTAATAATCTCTAATTTCAAGAACAGATCGCTTCTACCCTGTACTTGGAGCATATTCAAATTCAGTGAATGCAACGGGTACAACATCATTTGCAAACAGATAATCTGAAGAAACGGCACGCAAGGCAGCCATTGTTCGCCAATTAGAGAAAGCACTAATGGCTTTGCTACTGCCGCTAACCCAAGCATCAGCACAAAGGTTACCAGCATGGCTACTTTAATAATTCTCTTATAACCGTTTTTTAGCCTTTCTTTATCATCCTGTACAGAACTCAAAACAGGAAAACTAACTCGCTGAACAACTGTTGTTAGATTGCTTGAACAAATTGATGCGAACTGTTGCGCCCTGGTATACTGTCCAAGAGCAACCGGACTATAACATTTACCTATGATAACTTGATAAATTTCCCTCCAAACAGTATCTATCAGACTTGAGACCAATAATTTCCAACCAAATGTGAATAGTTCCTTGAAACTCTGAATTGAAAATTGAAGTTTCGGATACCACCTTGAGTAAATCCACAAAAATGCAGAATTAAGGAATTGCCTAGAAATCTGCTGACCGACAAGACTCCACACTCCTAAACCACCAACTGCCATTCCTATACCAACAACTCCACTGGTAATCGAAGATATTAATGAAACTTTCGTCTGAGTCTTAAAATCAACTTTCTTTACTAAAATGGTTCTCTGAATAATTGCAAAGGCATTAATGATTACAATTGAACCCATCACCCTTAACAAGGGTATCAACTGAGGTTGATTAAAGAAGTTACTTATAGCAGGTGCTGATATGTACAGAACACCAAATAAAACTACACTAAGGACAAGGTTTGAAATAAAGACCGTATTATAGTCAATATCCTTTGCATCATTTTTTCGGATAAGAGCATTAGAAAAACCACTATCTACAATACTATTAAATACAGCTATAAAGATGATTATAATTCCAATCAGGCCGTATTCTTCTGGAGTCAACAAACGAGCAAGCACAAGGCCTACCAAGAAAGTTATGCCTTGTCCTGCAATACTATCAATGAAACTCCAACTTGCTCCTTTGACTGTTTTATTTTTTAATGAATCTTCTGCCATTTAATTAGCCTTAAATGTTTACCTATACCCCTCCGGATTCTCCCTCTGCCAATTCCAACTATCCCTAACCATCTCCTCAATACCATACTTAGCCTCCCAGCCAAGCTCAACCTTAGCTTTAGATGGATTACAATAACAGGTAGCAATGTCACCAGCTCTACGAGGCTTAATGCTATACGGCACCTCAACGCCATTAACCTTAACAAAGGCATTCACCATATCAAGGACACTATAGCCGTGGCCTGTACCCATATTATAGATTCCAATACCACATTTATTCACAGAGTGCTGCAGACCACGAATCAGGTCAGATAAAGTTTGTGAACTTTGGTTGTCTTTATTCCAGAATGCCATGATGTAAGAATTTAACGTCCTTTGTACATGTCTAATACTTCTCATACTCACCAGAAGTAATATTATCCATCCACTCTTGGTTATCAAGATACCACCTTACAGTCTTCTCAATACCCTCCTCGAACTGAAGACTTGGCTCCCAGCCAAGTTCTTTTTGGAGCTTAGTAGAGTCAATGGCATAACGAGCATCATGACCGAGGCGATCTGTAACATACGTAATAAGATCAAGGCTATAACCCTCAGGATTACCAAGAATCTTATCAACGGTCTTAATCATCACCTTAATCAGGTTAATATTCTTCCACTCATTGAAGCCTCCGATGTTGTATGTTTCATTGATACGGCCTTCGTGAAAAATCATATCAATAGCTCGGGCATGGTCTTCAACATAAAGCCAGTCTCTAACATTCTCACCTTTGCCGTACACAGGAAGAGGTTTTCTGTTTCTAATGTTGTTAATGAAGAGCGGAATCAACTTTTCAGGGAACTGGTACGGACCATAGTTGTTTGAGCAGTTAGTCACAATTGTTGGCATACCATATGTATCGTGATATGCACGAACAAAGTGATCTGACGAAGCCTTACTTGCCGAATATGGACTATGAGGATTATACTTAGTTGTCTCATAGAAGAAATCATCACCATAAGCTTTGTGACCTTCTGAAGATGCTACTGTCTTGAAAGGTGGCTCAATGCCTTCAGGATGATTCATTGAAAGAGCACCATATACCTCATCAGTAGAGATGTGGTAAAATCTCTTTCCTTCGTATTTCTCAGGCAAAGACTCCCAGTACAACTTAGCAGCCTGAAGAAGAGCTAGAGTACCCATCACGTTAGTCTTAGCAAATGTGAAAGGATCTTTAATACTTCTGTCTACATGAGACTCTGCTGCAAGGTGAATGATACCATCCACTTTCTCATCCTGCATGAGCTGATAGAAAGCCTCAAAGTCGCAGATATCCATCTTGACAAATTTATAGTTTGGCTTATCCTCAACATCCTTCAAGTTAGCAAGATTACCTGCATAGGTAAGCTTGTCAAGGTTAATGATATGATACTCTGGATATTTGTTTACGAAAAGGCGTACAACATGGCTACCTATGAATCCAGCACCTCCGGTTATGATTATATTGCGCTTCATATCTTTCTATCTTTTTGCTAGTGTGTCTGAATCTATTTCTCTTTTCTTTTCATCAATAACTTTAAGAAGGTACTGACCATACTGGTTCTTGAGCATTGGTTGTGCTAGCTCTCTCATTTTATCCTCGCTAATCCAACCTCTTCTGTATGCGATAGCTTCAAGACAAGCAATCTTAAGTCCTTGTCTTTTCTCAATTACTTCAACAAAAGTAGATGCCTCTGAGAGCGAATCGTGAGTTCCTGTATCAAGCCATGCAAAGCCTCTTCCTAGGGTCTGAACTTTGAGTTGCATATCTTCTAGGAAACGCTGGTTTACTGTTGTGATCTCAAGTTCTCCTCTTGCAGATGGCTTAATGTTCTTTGCAACCTCAACTACTTTGTTAGGATAGAAGTAAAGACCTGGTACTGCGTAGTTGCTTTTTGGATGTTGAGGTTTTTCCTCAAGACTCAAGCAGTTGCCTTCTTTGTCAAATTCTACGACTCCATATCTTTCAGGATCACTTACCCAGTAACCGAAGATTGTGGCTTTATTGTCTTCTTCAGCGGCTCTCACTGCTTCTTTGAGCATTGGAGTGAAGTAACCACCATAGAAGATATTATCTCCCAGTACTAAGCACGCAGCATCGTTTTCAATAAATTCTTCACCAATGAGGAACGCCTGTGCCAAGCCATCAGGAGAAGGCTGCTCCGCATAAGTAAAGTTTACTCCATAATCGCTTCCATCGCCTAATAGTCGCTTGAATCCAGGAAGGTCATATGGAGTAGAGATGATCAATATGTCCTTGATTCCAGCTAGCATTAGTACTGATATAGGGTAGTATATCATTGGTTTGTCATATATAGGGAGCATTTGTTTGCTCACTCCCTTTGTGATTGGATAGAGGCGTGTGCCGGAGCCTCCTGCTAGTACTATTCCTTTCATGGATTGTATGTATTTGTTTCGTTTATTCGTTTTCTATTCTATACATCACCTCACTTGCTATGAGCAGAAGTCTCATGGTTTGTTCTTGGGTGAGGGTGGCAGTATTGGTGGTTAGTAGGAGTGCCAGGACACTGTCGGGATGATGTTGGGTTTTGTTTTCTCTGGCTATGGTGCCGTTGAGGGTTTTGATGGCTTGTTCAAGGGCTTGCGTGTAGTTGCCCTGGTCTACCATTGTCTTTGTTTTGGTTTCTATGTCTGGGTGGGTTAGTTCCCAGAGGTTGGTGTATGTTGTTTGCGCCTGCTGTTTGTCTTGTGTTTCCTTGATGAGGATGCTCAGGTCTGTGCGGGCGTTGTGTAGTTTCTTGGTTAGTTCCGCTTTGAGGTTAAGGCCTGGGAGCGGGGTGCGCCAGCGTTTGTGGAAGTGTTGTAGGTTGGGGTTTTCGTTTCCGACTGCTTGTATTGCCATATTGTAGGTTTCGAGTCCCCATTGGGAACAAGAATGTTCATTATGCTACCTCCTTTCTTTCTCCCGATATCTTATTAAGCCATTTGTGCTCAACTCCCTGCTCCAACAACCAGTCTGATCCTAGAATTAGTCCACAACCAAGCACGCCACCCAAGAAACACCAAATAAAGAGGATTTTAACTCTCTGAGGTTTGGATTTTTTGAATGGAACTACTACAGGTTGCACAGCTGATAGTATTGGAGTATCCTCTTTAACCTGAATCTCTGCCTGCAAGCGCTGTTTTGCCATCTCTGTGTAAATTGAGTTGGCCATGTTGTACTCAGAAGCCAGTCTCTCCTGTTCAATTTTAGCTTGTGCAGATGAAATCACTTTGTTCGCATCCATAAAAGAAGCCAACGCTTTCTGTTTCTCCTCATATTGTGCTTTAGTCTCTTCAAACCTGCTGTTAATGAAATTCAACTGATTCTGAACTTTCATAATTTTGAACTCGGTTACGTATTTCTGCAACAAATCAAACATTCTCTGGCACAACTGTGCTGCAGCTATGGGCTCACCCATATTTGCTGTAATAATTATGTATCCTTTCTTCTCATCAAGCTGCATGCTTACACATTTACCCAGAATCTCTGAACATTTGAACTCCTCCTCTGAGTAAGAATTCATCTTCTCCCCTGCTCCACTCAAATCCAACGGCTCCTGCTCACCTCTTATTGCGTTGAGCAACATGAACGGCAATCCTATTGTGTACTTTTTAATTGTACTAATAAGGTTAAACTTGGCATACTCAGGGTTTGTGTAGTAATCAATCAAAGCCACAGGCTCTTGGTACTCCTCAAATTTTATTTTTGAATACATCAAATCTTTTCTGAAATCTATATTATCCAGGATCTGAGGATAAATAACAGGTGAAAGAGTTTCACCGGATCCCATATCTCTCAAACTGATGCCTGCAAGAGTTGCCAAAGATGACAATCCTCCACCAACGGATTTTTTTGAAGTTTGTGGAACAAAAGTACAACTTGATGTGTATACTTTAGGTGAGAAAAGTGCTACAAAAACGCCAAGCACTGCAAATACACAAACGGTTTTAATAATGAAAGTTTTTTTCTCCCATAGGCGCTTTACAATGGCCATAATATCAATTTCTTCCTCCTGAAACTGATTCTGCTGGTTTTGGATATTGTTTTCCATCTTTTGAATATTTTCGGTTATGGTAAAATAACGGAGCGTTGAAACACACATAATATTTTGTGATTCAACTAATTAGAAATATCTTTATGCAATTTATGCCACTTAGCTGACTAATTGCTTGTATGCTTTTTCAAAGATAGGCAAAATAATCCTATCAAACAACCTCTATGAGGTCTAAATTCTTTACAACTGTACTTACAGCCACAAGCCCTTCCAAATCCAGTACAAAATGCTTTGAACGCTTCCCTTTAACTTTCAATAAGGTTCCCTCATATCCGTCAAAGGGGCCACCGTGTACCTTAACTTTGGTACCTGAAGCTAAATCTGCCTCAGATGGAGTAAAGAAACTCTTCTCTATAGTATCATCCTGTACTACATTCATGAATTGCTCCATCTGTACGGTTGGTACAATTATAGGGACATTCCTTCCATCCTCTTTTTTGGTAAGATACTGCAAGTAATCCACTCCAAACTTTGCCTCCTGCAGAGCCTCTTTTGTGGAGTACACAAATATAAGGCTGTTGATTACAGGGAGTGTAAGTTTTCTTTTAATTCCCCTTACCACTTTTATCTCGCACTTCATTGGTACAAATACCTCTATACCTTTGCTGGCAAGATACTCTTTAGCCACAAGCTCTCTTTTATAGGTTGCCCTCATGGCAAACCATTGGTATGGGGAACTCATCTCTCTATTTGTCCAATTGCTCGTAAACAGAGTTCTTGCTCTTAAACTCTGGTACAATGGCTTTCATCTGTTTTACTGTTCCCATTCTGTCCATTACTTTGGCAAACTCTTTCAGCTTCTCAAAGTCTCCAAGAATGGCATCATAAGAGTACTCTCTTACCTTGGCCACAGAGATTTTTTTGTGGCAGGTAGGGATTGTATTCTCATTATTGCTCAACAATTCTTCGTATAGTTTCTCACCAGGTCTCAAACCTGTGTATACAATCTTAATGTCTTTGTCCGGCTCAAATCCTGCAAGTGAAATCATATTTCTGGCAAGATCTGCAATCTTAACCGGTTTGCCCATATCAAATACAAATATCTCATATCCCTCTCCCATAGTGGCTGCCTCCAATACAAGGCGGCATGCCTCTGGGATTGTCATGAAATATCTGATAATGTCTTTATGGGTTACAGTTACAGGGCCTCCAGCAATAATCTGCTCCCTGAAACGGGGTATTACGGAACCGTTTGAACCAAGTACATTACCAAAACGGGTAGTAATGAATTTTGTCTTTCCCTCCACTTTACCGGAGATGATTGCACGGCTCAAAGTCTGTACATAAATCTCTGCCAATCTCTTTGAGCAACCCATAACATTGGTTGGGTTCACAGCCTTGTCTGTAGAAACCATAACCATCTTCTCCACACCATATTTAACTGCCATATCAGCTACATTGCGGCTACCAATTACATTGGCATTCACCGCTTCACACGGATTGGCCTCCATTAATGGCACATGCTTGTAGGCAGCTGCATGGAATACTATCTGAGGTTTATATGCCTCAAAAATCTTCTCCATACGTGCTACATTCCTCACATCTGCAATAAGGAACTTATACCTCTCTGAGAAGGCATCCAAAGAGAAATTCTCCCCCTGTTTGTTTTTCTCACGGTCTGTAAGTTCCAGTTGTATATTATGCAGTGGTGTCTCCGCACTGTCTAATACCATAATTTGTTCTACCGGGAATGATGAGATGAGGCGGCTCAATTCGCTACCTATGCTGCCGGCTCCTCCTGTTACCATTACACGTTTACCCGAAAGGAAACCGCTTATCTCATTCATATTTATGGTAATTTCATCCCTTCCAAGCAAATCCTCAATCCTAATCTCCCTTATGGAGTTCTGGATATTTCCGTCTTTAGGTACCTCATTCAACTGAGGCAATACATATACTTTAATTCGCTTTTGGATACACCACTCTACCAACCCGTCCTTCTCATCCATTGCGCTTACCTGGCTTGGGAAAATAATTGCATTAATCCCTTTACGCTCAATAAGGTCACTGAAATAATTGAAATTGTCCAACGTATATACAGTAAGCCCCTGGAGTTTGAGTTTTGTTATCTGGCTCTGCATCTTTACAAAACCCATTACTCTGAACTCTGCGTGTAGGTTCCTTGAAAGGAATATTGAAAGGGATAGGGCCTGGGAATCATCTCCATAAATGAGCACCCTCTTGGAGGTTTTATTCTTGCTGGCAAGAAAAAGTTCATAAATGTAAATCAGGAACATTCTCAATGCAACCAGCAGGAACAATGAGCAGATCATATCTGCTATCTGGGCAAAGAATAGGTTGAGGTTATTGAACTTGAAACCTATAGTACCCCTCAAAGCTACAAACAGAGCAAACAAAATTACACTCTTTACCACTACTGCTATGGAAATACGCATTACCTCCTGCATTGTAGTATGCCTCATAATTCCTCTGTAGGTACCAAATGTATAGAATGTACCCATAGCGGCCACAAGGGCAAACGATGCAATATACAAATAACGGTGGAGAGTAGGTACACTCTCACTGAAGAATCCCAATACAAGATAAACAGATACTGTGGCAAAAGCAGAAGCCAAGGTATCAATTGCCAGGACACTCCACCTGCTTATATATGGAGAGTCTACAATCTTATTTGTAATTCTTTTGTAAAAGTTGCTCATGTCTGTGAATTATGATTTACTATTTTGTCTGGTTGATAATTGTGGTAATCATAGCTGCCAATGAAGCAGAAGTAGATGCTATACCAAGGATACCTGCAAGTGTCTGGCCGTTGTTGCCGGTCTTCTCCTCTCTACCTGGAATTACAATCTCGGTACCCGGCTGTACTTTAAACCCGGATTTTCCTTTAATTGCAACTGAACCGTTCAAATGTACCATATACGCTTTTCTCTTAAGGCCATTCTGGGTAACACCTCCTGCATTAGATAGGTAATATTTCCACGATTTGCCTGGAACATATGCAACTGTATTAGGGTACAATACAGCTCCGGTAATTTTAACAGTAGGATTCAACTTAGGAACTCTAATTAAATCACCTGTTCTAAGGATTACATCATGAATAGAACCTGGGTTCGCAACAGCTTTCTCCAAGTCGATTGCTATTGTAAAGCTGTCTCCAATAGACATATCCATAATTACATCATCGTCTACAAGCTGTTTCCTTGCAATCATATATGCAGTTCTAAGTCTCTGGTACTCCTCTGCAGTAAGGGTTCTGATAAGTTTTGCCCCCTTAACATAAGCCTCTTTTCTGAATCCCTGGGCACGGTTTACAATATCGCTCAATCTTACAGTGTTCTCCTCAATTACATATGAACCTGGGTAGTTTACCTCACCCTGGATGGTAATTGACTGCTGGGCCTTGTAGTTAGGACTTCTCCTTACAACTACAATATCAAAAGGTTTCAACTGGAACTCTGCATCTGCAGGGTTTTTCAACAAATTGAACTCCATCACTTTGGCAACTGTATCTGATTTTACAGCCTCCACCTCTCCGCTCATATCTTTCTCAATTCTGCGGGCAACTTCCACTTTAGTAAGGGTTGCAGCATCAGTTACGCCACCTGCCATGAGAATAAGGTCTGCAATTGTCATCCCCTCCTTGTACTCGTATGTACCGCTCTCGCCTCTGTAGTTTCTTCTGCTGGTTGGATTGTTTACCTCACCATAGATTCTCACTACAGATTTAGGGGTTAGGGTATGGATTGAGTAGATGGTTACAGCATCATCCGGCTGTAGGGTAATGTTCTCTTTTCCAAGGATAATATCCTCAACGTTGAAGTTGATATGGATAGGGAATCTCTGCTCATCCAATCTTACCAAAGCACCTCTCTGCAAATATGCATCCTCTGTAAGTCCCCCTGCGGTCTGGATCAACTGTTTCAATGTAGAGTTGTTCTGTGTTAGAGAGTAAGTACCCGCACGCCATACAGATCCTCCAATTGATACATTGTTTTTATATCTGTCATTAGTTGAACCTACGTGGATATTATCACTTCCCTGGAGCTTGAATGTTGCAAACTGCTCTGCTGGAACATCAAACGACTCGTTGGCTGCACCGGTAATCTGGTCTTTGTTGCCCGATACTCTGGTTACCCTTACAGATCCCTCATATGCTTTGTCTGCAAAACCTCCTGCAAAACCAATTACATCTGCAATTGTCTCACCTCCAATAATCTCATATCTCATAGGGCGTTTTACTGCACCGCTCAAACCAACAACTCCGCTGTACGGGCCTACCATAATAACATCGTTATCCTCAAGGCGGATATTTGAATCAAATTTTCCGTTCAGGATAAAGTCATACACATCAAGAGTGCTCTTAAGCTTGTTGTTTCTGTAAAGTTTTATCTGTCTTACAGTACCTAGTCTTGAAGGGCCACCTGCAAGGTACATTGCACTTGCAATTGTAGATAGTGAAGGAAGGGTGTAGCTTCCCGGCTGTGCAACGTCACCTACAATATTGATTGAAACAGATTTGGTTTTTCCCAAAGCCAATTTTACAAATGTGGTAGGCTCGTCTGTTGCAATACCGCTGTAGATCTTGCTCAAATATGTTTTAAGGTTTTTCTCCGCTTTTGATATTGTCTGTCCTGCAATATATACCGGGCCAAGGTTAGGGATATTTACACTACCCTCAGGATTGATGGTAGCAGTGATGTTTGAGATTACATCTCCCCAAATGTCAACCACAATCTCGTCACCTGCAGAAAGCTTGTAGTTCTCAGGTGTAGGGATATTGTAGCTTGGTACAAAATTCAGGTTCTTGTTTCTGAAAAGGCTGTGTCCGAAGATTCCGGTACCATCTGTAGATACAGTAGTTGGAACGTCTGCTACCGGCTGAGAAGTTACTTTGTAGTCTGCCCTGTTTCTGTCAACTACAGGTACAGATGCGGCCTGGTTTGAAGCTGCTGTGCTACCTCCAGCAAGCTGGCTTGCCATTGCTGCAATCTGAGCATCTGAGTACCCCTGCTGTTTTGCAAGGTTCTTTGCCATCTGAACTTCTGCTGCAGTTTGTGCATACATTGTAGCCGATGTTAGGGCTACCGCTAGGAACAAAAAGATTTTTTTAGCCTTCATTTTATATAACTTATTCTATATTAGCAATTTACATACCCCCCCCCATAAAATTACACACCATATGCAAGGAAGTATACATTATATCAGGCAAAGATACCTAAAATACCATATATAACCAAATAAAACACATGATATTAGCCCAATATCGTGCCCAGAATGAGTTGTAGAGCCGATTTATACAAATGGACAGCTTGTAGCCGAATTCGCTACTTACGGAACCGCCGGATAAGATGTGTACATAAAAAGAAAAAGAGCCCTGCACTAGATGTGCAGACCTCCAAAACACTTAAAATACACTATGAAAAACTTTATGACTTTTAAAGTCGTGGGAGCAACAGGATTCGAACCTGTGACCCCCTGCTTGTAAGGCAGGTGCTCT
>JAEIGA010001448.1_pt1 | contig 37123 bp, 50 predicted proteins | sample 9270691 | NCBI WGS metagenome assembly JAEIGA01 (sample SAMN17057246, study PRJNA624740) | gut metagenome | biome: biome; isolation source: fecal sample | host: Bos grunniens | place: China: Xizang | collected 2019
GTGGAGATCCGGCGCATTTTTGGAAAAAATCTGGCCCTTGCACCTCTCTCTGTGCTTTTCTCTCTACAGGAGTATTTCCGCTCCTCTCTTTTTTCGCTGTTGCGTTGTATTTATAAAATAAATAGCGCACAAGCTTCTGTTGCTGTTACGCTATAAAAACAAATGATATTTTGTTGTTGGTTTTCTGTGGCTTCTGGCAAGGCTTAACAGAACTTATTGCTGTCTGACTTATGCCTGGCATCGTGAGGGGCCCGGGCTTGTTGCTGATAGTGATGCTCTTGTGTTCTCTGTCTGCTTGCTTCTTGACTCTGTCACGGGCACAACATCAGCATCAGGTCACGGCCTGCCCCGGTCACCATATCCGGGACTGCATGCCAAGAGCGTTCTCTCCGTTCGTGCCATCACCCCTGGCTCTGTTGCAGCGTGTGTGTGACGGCGCTATGTTTGCCAGGTCCAGCTCCAGCTCCGGGGCCTTGCTGACCGGGATCAGGTGGTCCGGCTCCCATGCGTTAGGGGCCGAGGATGGCCGCAGGCTGTAGTCTATGGGCTGCCCGCATATATGGCATACCCCCCGGGTCTTCCTGTCCCGGTCCCATGCGAGACGGCGTATTCTTTTCCAGCGTGATGATCTCATCTGTCTCTTGCGTTGTCCATGTGAGCCTCTTGCCGAATTATGACACATAAATACGCGTTACTTGTGATTGGTTATGCGGAATAATGCCTATCTCCAAGCTGTCATCCGAATAGTCATAATCTATCGAAATAACTACTGATTTCTTTGCGTACGACGGATTAGCATTGGACGAGATATAGTAGTCATACCAAACTTCGATAATGTCTGCGTTGAGCATTGTGTCTATCGCCGTACGGTAATCATAATCGCACGATTCTAAAAATGTAGTCGCCGTTCCAGAATCGATATATACGTTTGTAAATGAGGTGGAAGTATATAGTATTAACTTATTAATACCGCCACTGCCGCCGCCGCTTTCGGCGTTTGTCCATTGGCGGAGCGCTCCGCCCTTGTAGTAATAGATGGGGTGGGCAGCATCAAGTTCTATGTTCTGTGATGTCTGCGCTCGCCCAAGATAAATATATACATATCCATCTTCCGTTGACGGCAAGCTCTGAACAATGCAATCATCTCCAGCCAGTTTTACTTGCCCGTCCGTCTGCGGAGAACACTTTACATATATCGGCGCATAGATCGTCAATGTCGATCCCGTATTAAAAGAATGTCGGAGATCAAAGTTCGCCTTTATCCAAACATAATCCCCGGCTATTGAACTGCCTGCCGACACCGCACTATAACGTGAGTAATAATATATCTGCCCAAAAGGATCAAACGCCTCTGTTGTCAGCGTCTTATTCGTGGCTACTGCGTTGTTAACAGCATTGGTGGGTAAGAGTGTCCCGTCGAGCCTCGAAAAACAAATATGATTGCTGTATATAGTCGAATATGCCTTAACTGCGGCACCATAATACCTAATTTTATATGCCGTGTCGTTGGTGTCGGTTATTGATAGATTTCCGCTCTCAAGCAACGTAGAACCGTTGATTGTTTTGATATTAGTGCCGGATATTAATATATCTTGCTTGCGTTCCACCTCGGATTTTAGCGCAAATTTGTCTTTTAATTTCGTTACAAGAGTTGTTATTCCAGTTGCATCAAGGAATCCCATAATATACCTCATCAATCATCGAAATAAGCATTAATATTAACGTTTGCGGCAGGCATAGTGAATGACCAGCCGTGTTCAATGCCAGTATAGCCAATATACTCATGCGGCACACTTGTACCAGAAGATGCCTCTGTAACTATCGGTGTCCACATGCTGGGCAAGCCTATAGTTACTGTATCGCCTTCTTCTGCTTCCGTTACATATCCAGCGCCTGATCCATACGTCCCATCGGTGGTTATAGAATGAGTCGCACCCCCACTTATATCCGTAATCGTATAGGCTACGACGGGGAACGCATCTTCGACCGCCTCTTCGATCTCCGCCGTGGTCAGCGCTGTTCCGCCGCTCTGTATTGCTATATTCCCGGAACCCAAAAGCGATTCATTGTTCACGGTCTTGATATTTGTACCGCTTACCAGCGTAGGCTGAACGGCAACATCCCCAGAGCCTAACAGACTTGTGCTATTGACCGTCTTTATGTTCGTACCGCTCACCAATGTTGGTTGTACAGCTACGTCCCCACTACCCAATAGACTTGTGCTGTTGACCGTTTTGATGTTGGTTCCACTCACCAGCGTGGGCTGAACTGCTACGTCGCCGCTACCGAGTAGAGACGTACTGTTCACGGTCTTGATATTTGTACCGCTGACAAGCGTTGCCTGCTTGCTGGTGTCGCTCGGGTGAACATGGTCTTCTCGTGCGTACTTGACAGACGTACCGACCGCCGCCGTGCCGTCCATCGACGGGCTTGCGGTGGCAGGGTCTACTGATGAGCCGCCTTCAGGCGCATATATATCTGTATTCGTTCCATCTATACTAACAGTGGCTATCTTTGTACCGCTGGTCTGCACCTGTGTGACAGATGCTTCGCCTACGGTATCATAAGTCACGCCGCCAACGTTCAAATGATTCATTACTGGCATATCTTTCTCCTTAAATGGTCTCTGCCGGGAATGTGCAATCCTGTATCATGTCCAAAAGCCGTTCATTGATTATTGTGTAGACACCATACTCGACCGGCACTCGGTATATCCTGCAACGGAAATGAAGCGTTGTCTCGTCCACATCCAGATCGTCATAGCTTGCTACCGGCATATAGGTATTGTGTGCCCTGATACCGAAAGTCGGAATCCTCACATTGAAGTATGACGGTGTACGGCTGCTGGTTGAGTTCATGCTCGGTGCTATTGCCCCGGCGCTTACGCCGTAGGTCGCATTGTTGGCAAGGTTTATGACCCCCGATGCGTTCCTATAGCCGCACAGGCTGGCAGCATAAGCGCATGACGCATACGTCCCGTAAGTAGTAGCTGACGGCCTGATTATTGCTCCGCTGGCAACTCTGGCACGTGCGCCCCAGTGATATACAGATGTGAACCCGTCGTATATCGTATGCACCTTGCCGAGTGATTCTTCTGGCGAGGTATAAGCATACTGGACGAAAGCATCTTCCATGACGATGTAGTTGTACACACCGAAGTCCAGCGTCTCCGTTTCGCCGTGATAGCCCTTGCCTATCCTGTCGATGGTGGCGTTGGCGTTCGCCGTTGTGGTATATGAGGTCACCCATGTCAGGGACTGTGCGCTCGTAGTCGGTGTACGAGGCCAGTTAGCCGCATCTGACAGCGCCGCACTCCACCGTGTCTCGCCCATGAATTCGGGTTCGATACCGCCCCACCATGCATCAAGTACGCCTTCTGTATCTAGCGTTAATGTCTTGGTAGATGAGTTGTATTCTCCCGTGATGGTAGCGTGTCCGCCTGCGCCTGTGCCTACTGCCGGTGCGCCCGTTGCAAGGTGGAAGGTCTTACCTGTTACCACATCTGCCGCCGTAGCGGTATCAGACGACAGGTCTAATAAGACTTCATTCCCCAGCGTGACTTTATTGACATATTCGTTTGCCATAAGTTACCCTCAACCTATCGTAACAGTAACGCCGCCTGCCGCATTGTCTGTCCTCGTTACGGGGATAGCCGCCACGGTGACCTGCGTCAGGTAGTTATATGTCGGAGAATCCGGGAGAACTGTCTGTGCCGTCATGCTCGGTGTTACGCTCTTTGTCTGTGCGCTGACATCTTCCGAGCCGCTCATTGAACCCTGTACTCCGAGGATGGTCACGCCCTGACGGATGTTGGTCGCGATTATCTTCGCCTGCTCTGTACTGGATATCCCTACCTTGCCGGAGCCGTCATGGTACCCGATCGGGACGGTGTACTGTCCGGCCTTGGTCGTGATCGTGCCGGTGACAGCGCCGTTATTGACCATAGTACCTGTCAGTTTGGAGCCGTTCTTGTAGGCGGTCTTTGTTGCCAGTATCTCCGCCGCCGTGGCTGTTGCGTCTGATGTGTTAGCGTCGTACGTACATGAACCCGTGCCGGCCGCACCGCTCGGAAGGTGGAACTTCTTACCGCTTAATACATCACTAGCAGTTACATCATCCTGTGACAGGTCGATAAGTGTATCGCCGCCTAATATCACCTTGTTTACATACTCATTTGCCATAATGGTTCTCCTTAATCATTGCCAATATAAAAAGTTATTCCTTTTTCGTTGGATGTCTGCCATGTCGGGACCTTATGCAGCACCACGTCCGCTGACATCTTTTTGCCTTCGGTTTCCAGTGTTAGATCAGAATTGACCCGTGAGGTTATCTCATACGGGCCTTCATAATATGCCCCTGCCGTGGTGTTGATCGCCGTCGCCAGCTCCAGCGGGAACACGTGGGTATTCTCTGCTACATTCAGGCTGATAACGGTATCACCCGACACGGTGAGCGGTACTACAATCGGATTCGGTACTATCATTCGACCACCTCATTAAGCAGGTTAGGCGTGACGTTGACGGTAACTATCTCTGTGCACGCCCTGCGGATGCCGCCGGTCTCCGAGTATGTCCAGTTCATCTGGATCTGGACAAGTCCGGACGTGAACGCTGCAGTCTCTTCCTGTGACAAATACACATCTACGGAATGAGCTGATACTTCTATCTCCTCATCCGTTTTAGTCATTTTGTTATCTCCCTTTGCGAACGTGACATAGACATTCGTAGCCTGCGTCAGGTCCACGCTGTCGGGAAGTGTAAGAGTAAATGTCGGTGTTGTATATCTGACCATGATTTTTTCTCCATGAAAAAACGGCCCCTGAGGACCGCTGCTGTCATTTTCTCTGATAACACTATACCACAGAACAAAGTGGATATTTTATGTCCATTTGGCCGGCGCCGCACCGCCGGGCCTTGCGGGGATCGATATAGATGAGACAATTGTGCATCAGATTCGGGGCTTATATGATTTTTGAATTTATTTATCGCCGTGTGCGGCCGGTCGATATCATGTAATGCTTGAGGGCCTTGCTTATGAGTTTTGGCACGTATGACTCGCTGATGCACATGTCGTGCGCGATCTGCCTGTAGCTCATGCCCTCGACGTATCTTTTATGCAGTACATCTATATGCTGCACGTTGTCCAGTTTGTGTATCCGTGCGATAACTCTTGTCCGTTTTATTTCCAGTTTGGCCGTCATGCGCTTGATACGGTCTTCCAGATCCAGGAGCCTGATAACGGTGTCTTCCATCACGTTGGCCGGCGTGGTCTGTATCTTGTCCGGGTTTGGTGTCGGTGAGCCTAAGAGCATAGCCGCATTACGCAGGCGCTCTGCCTGTTCTTTGAGTTGCTTGATTTTCAATGCTCCGCTCCGGAGTTCTCTTAGTTCTTGCATTTTAAGTAGTATGGGAACTTCTCCCACCATTGCCGGTTATCGGGTTCCGGGTGACGCTTATAGGGTCTGATGTTGTAAGGCTTCGCATCTCTGGAAGGTTTAGCGAACGAGCAGTTCGGTGCCGGTTTCGCCTTGTCGTGCATTATGGAACATCGTCCCAGCCGATTAAACACGCACGGTCTTGAATCGTTACATTTCGGGCTTCTCATTTTCGCCTCTCATGTCTGCTCCGTTACCAATTCTGACAACATTCCACCCTTTACACTTTCCCTTGTCTCGCCACGCTCCGGCAACAGAGCATTGCTTTACTCCAAGAAATGCACAAGCATATTTTTCAGAGTCAAACACATGATATTCATCACCCTTGAATAAAACGTATTTTGCCTTTACTGCTTCTCTGGCTTTTTCTATCGTATTGCATCGTTCGTTCACTTCCTTCATGTTTTCTTCTGTTGTCACAAATTTGCACGTTGAAGGACTATAAATCTTCGTTGCTATCTGTACGGAAATATCTTTATCTAACGCCATTGAGTTCCCTAAAAGCCAAGTATCATACCCTTCCAGTTTTGATATATCCTCTGCGAAGTTTCGGAGATAAAGCCATCTGTCACAAACGACAACATTTGCATATGATTTACCACGTTTTCTTGCAAGCTGCGTTTCGTCATAACATCTTCGCAACATATCGAACCAAAGTGTATAGATACGCTTTCCGTATTCCGTTTTTGTATAACCACTTGGCATATCATTTACGCCACCGTATTTATTCATCGACATTCTGCTCACCTCCATTGTAACTACCGCAGTTCGGGCAGTACTGATATTTACTAATGCTCAGATTTTCGCATTCAGAGCATTGATATATAATCGTAGTTCCATAAACGCTAGTACTTCTAAGCACCTTTTTTGTCCACTTCCCCTTCTTCCGTTCTGGCTCGATGGTGGGCATATCGTTGACCTGCCTTGCCACTTCTACTTGTTGATATGGGTTATGAATTTTATCAAGTAACGCATCTGCATCAATTAATCTCATCGGTTCTCCTTTCCGACCAGTTGCAATATCCGTCCTCTGGTTGGCTCATATTCGTAAATTCGCAAGCCATACCAGTATCAGCGTCTGAATACCAATGCTTGCAATCCTTACACCTTATGATTTCCGATAACGCATCTTCCCTTCCCAACTGAAACGCCTTTTGAATTTCGGCTTGTTCCAGTTCTTGTATTTTCTGTATTTCTTCGTCTGTATATGGCTGTGCGGATGGCAGAACATAGAGTTCTTTTTGCTTTTTATCGAGTAATTTCCACACGGATTGCACTTGCTCGTGGTGTTCAACGTATTCTGATACCGTGGGTGATGGTATATCTATCTCCCATAATGCGTGTCTTATCTCATCAAGCGCATCAATCGCCGCCTGTCTGCTTATTAAATCATTTGCCATAGTCCACCTCCGCATCTTCATGTTCTCTTATAAAACACTCCGCAGTGTCTTTAAGGAATTGGACAATAAGCTGTTCCAACTTTGGTTCCAGTTCAATATCACAATGTGACATTAACCACTCAATCTGATAGTCACGGTAACACGTTAAGGGATTACTTGCCGTCATCTTCCGCTGCCTCCTCTACAATATCGATTTTCAAGTACAGCTCATACAGTATCGCCTGCAGCAGACTGAACTTCATTGATAGCATATCCTGCTCGGCCTTGATGATAGTTGTCCGGTGGCATCCGCAGCGATTAGCTAATTCATCCTGTGTTATGCCGAGTTCTTGTCTTCTGGTCTTTATAATCGTTGATATATCTATTGTCATGATTTCTTGTTCCTTTTAGCTACGATACTTCCCGTCAGTCCTTTGTTGATATTGTCGAGGTACTTAAAGTATTCGGTCTCGATATAGACGTGGTTTCTGGCCCTGACATTATAAGCATCTTCGATGACATCTATAGCATCCGTTACGTTTGCAATCATTTGAAAATCTCTCGGACGCTGGTGCAGTTTCCGAACAAGCGTCTCGTTGTCAACTTCTGGAATGAGATAGCAATATCCTAAGGCAGTCAGAAATTCAGTCTTCCGGTTAGTGTTTATATCATCGAATCTGCTCCAAAAATCTAAAATATCGACCCCTTTTTTGTATCGTGCTTCATCTATTTTCAAAGTGCCATTCATTATTTTTTCCCGGACATTGCTCATGTCAGATCCAGTTAGCGCCCATAATGACGGATTCAGACCATACTGACTTTCCTCAATAAATTTTGCGGCAAGAACATAGCTTGGATATCTTCTGTCAGCATAGCTGCGAATGTAATCCATCATTCCCCAGTTAGTTGAGCTCATATTCATAGCTATACAATCATCCACGGTAAGTCCTCCAATAACGTAATAGGCAATAGAAGTACCTGTTTCTTTGCAGTATGCAAGTCGAGCTTGGCCATCTATAACTTCTTTCTTCTCGTTTACAATGATCGGTGCAGATATGTAACCAACTTTTTCTACGCTCTTCCTTATCTTGTTTTTTCTGCGTTCAATGTCTCTCCTGTTCCCATTGATAATTTTAAAGGTCTCCAATTCATTAGTTACATACACAGTTCCTGCTTTGTTTGTCATAGACTAATTCCTTTCCGCTCTCTCCGATAGAGCTTAAAATATTGTTTTTTACGGCCTTTATTCGCCGATTAAAACCTTAAAAATTTTGTGTTCAGCTATCGCACTATATAAACCGATCTCGTCTGCAATCCGTTCGCCAGCGCTTCTCCGTGATCGCTGACGAATACATCTAACCAGCCATATTCCGTGCCTCTGTCCTGCACCTCGAATGTTCCGAGGCCGTCCACATATAGGATCGTCCCGAATGGAAGGTCGCCTGTTGCCGCCGTCCACCATGCCGAAGGCATCGCCCCGGATGCAGTTGCTCCGCCAGCCCATACGCCGCAGCATTCCGGGCATGAGCAATAAAATGAGATCGTCCACTCTCCGAGATATTCCATTGACGGTTCTTCCGGGACGGGCTCTTCTACCTCAGCCTCCCCGCTATCAGCTGGAGCGTCTTGATCAGGTCCTTCTGGTTCTGGTTCAGGGTCTTCAGCTGGTCCGCTATCCTCGACAGCTCCATCTTCTCCAGAGCCTCCTTCACTGCTTCCTTCCCATACTGGTTCACTAATTCCTGCATCTGGTCCATCTATTTCTTCTCCTGTAGTTGGTTCTTGATATCCTTCAGATCCGAGATCAAGTGCTCCTGTTGTTCTAAGAGTTCCCGCGTCTGAGCCTGCAGCCGCTTCATACTGATCACTGTCTGGGTCATCTTCAGTTTGAGTATCTGTATCTCCGTCATTTATTCGGTCTCCCTCTGCAGGATGCCCAGATACAGATTCATCACTCCCAGATTCCCGGACAGTTCCAGTGTCTCCTCCCAGAGCCGGTTCTGTATCTCTGTCAGCGTCTGCCTCGACTTCTCCAGCTTCTCCTGACAGTCTCTCAGGCCCATAAGGCAGTCCTTCACTATGTACTCGTTCATGCGTTCCTCCTATCGTGTACAGCAGTAAGAGCGTTACTGCTATTGCAATGATTCGCTTTTTCATGATTCTATATTCCCCTTCGCTCGCCTATCTTGTCCCTTTACCGAAACAACTTCGGCCATCTCTGCCAATCTGCTAACAATGCGTCGATCTCGGTCATCTTCCGGATAGATAATTTGCTGGACTGTTCTATTCGATGTAAGGATAAGCGGAAGCTGATGCCTGTATCTTTCGTCGATGACCGTTTGGAGCAATTCGTCCATGATCTCGGTCTTGCGTTCTATTCCCCAGTCATCAATGATGAGCATCTGATACTGTTTAAGCTGGCTCAGCTTTTCGTTTAGATTATTGAATCCTATATCTGCTGACAGCCTCGGCAGTGTAGTGGCCAGTACTGTATATCCGGCATCTATCAGAGCGTTTCCAATGCAGGCGGCAAAAAAACTCTTACCTACTCCCGTATCACCAATGAACACGATCCCATTCTTGCGCTGCTTGATCCTGTTTTTAAAATCAATGACATATTGTTTGCAGTAATCTGTGACCTTTGTGTTCTTCAGATCGTCCAGATCGAAAACAGCATCTTTGAATCTTTTGTCTTTGATGATGTTGTGAAAATATCCTTCATCAAGGCTGGTCTGAAACTTGTTCTGCTGGTTGTCATCTTCGCAGTCACAGATACAATCTACTGTCCAGGGCTCTTCCAGAAAATCCCGGTACATGGTCATTTTTGTGGTTCTGCCGCATACAGGGCATCGTTCCAGGACTTCATCGTAGTTGTTCATGCTCCCCACCTTTCATTGATCGAATCGAGCATCTTTTTCCGCAGATCCGCATTTACATCGTCTTCTGGCTTCCAGTTTTTTGGCGGGCCGTTATCCTGTTCTATCCAATCAGTCAAGGCAGCTTCAAAGTCTCCATAGGTCTTTTTTGTTTTCGCACAGTAACGATCGATTTTGCCAATGAACTTATTCACTGTTGGCTCGCCATAATTTTTTACCAGTCGTTCAAGTTGCTCATCTGTCAGAATGACCTTTCCGAATTGCCCTCGGGCGCGCGCGCGTAATTCGCACACCCTCGTAGAGGGGTGCATATTATCATTTACATTCTCATTCTCATTAACATTTACATTTACATTATCATTATCATTATCATTATCATTATCATTAAGGTTAGCTTCTGGTTTTATTCTGGTTTCGTTCTGGTTTTGTTCTGGTTTCATTCTGGTTTTATTCTGGTTTTTCGGACGGCCGCCTTTTTTGCCATTTTCACACGCTGCAATATATCTGTTTCGGGCCTTTTCAACAGAAGGAATTGTCATGGTTATAAGTGCATCAATAGTCGCATCCGAGCCGCAATATTCCTTGTCATTAAGAAGAAAATCAAAGTAAGCATTGAACGCTTCTAGCTGTTTTTTCTTCGGCAACTTATGTACGGCATCAATAAATCCTCTATAAATAATTCCACTATCTTGCATCGTATTGTCCCTTACTTAATCTTTCTTTCAGTTCCCGATATAAAATGTTCTTAATAATCCTTCCGCTGGTTTCCGATTTGCAGAATACCGGTATAATGTTGTACCTGGCTATCCATGCGAACAATGAAGCGGTAAAGGCAGCGGCTGTAAATCTGGTCTTGTATTTGCCATTTAAAAGGTTCTCATAAGTGGCATTTTCTACCAGCAGATAGATCCTGGCTCCGTGATCCATTGCCCGCTGCATCTCACGCTCGAACCGTTCACGGCCTTGACAGAAGCACTGAGACAACTCTTCAAGATTCATCTTACGTTCAATCATTACGTCCGGATCTACGCTCTCATTTTCGCTGTATAAGGGATTACCATCCGGAAGGGTAAAATTGTACGTGTAATCTCCGTAATTGAGTTTGTGCCGGCTGTGCGGGCAGTTGAAAGCACTATAGCGTTTTTCTGCCCGCTTGCTCGGTTGTTCTCTGGTGTCAATCAATATGGACATGCTATCCAGGCACTTGTCCGCATCGAAGTGGTTCATGCGAACGGAAGGTCACTTTCTTTGAAGCCACTCGGAAGCTCTGCGAAACCATCATCTTCTTCTACGCTTATATTGCTTCTGTTATCGAGGTAATCATCCGCAGGCTGTTTAAATGTACCTTTCTCGATAGATTCAACGCTGACAAGGATCTTGCACTGAGTAAAGAATCCGGAGTGGCCGTTGAAGTCATATTCTTTTTGGTTGAAGACCCCGCCGATCCGGAGCTTTTTCAGCTTGCGTTCGTCCCAGTCCCACGTAAAGCCATCATTGCTCTCTTCGAAGTTCTCTATGATGGTCTTGAACCGGCGCTTCGTCCAGTCATCCTGTTCGGATCCATCGTCCTTAGGCAGCCAAATGCGGTAAGTGCCTTTCCATTTTTTTTCCTCGTCTTTCTGGTTCATATAGTTCCTGGCATAGAAATCTTTGAATGAGCCTTCAGCAATATCGAAAGACAGGACCATCACATCCGAAAGACCGTTTTTGCCTTCTTCGATTCGGGCATCTTTGATTTCCAAGACATAACCACCTACTGGCAGTTGTTCTCTTTGCTTGTATGACTGGGTTTCTTCGTAGTTCTTAAAAGGTTTCATTTATTTCCCCCTTCTGTGATGTTGTAGTATTCTCTGATTTTGGCATCTACCAGCTTAAGATCATTAGGTATCTCCAGATCGAACATATCTTCCGGGCTTTTGGCAGTACTCTGGCCGTTGCTCTGCGTATAGAATTTATGGTCTTGGCAATAAAGCACGATATCAAAGCAGCCTTCGACCGTAAGTTTCTCATCCAGCATCTTACCGATGGTCTTGACCTTTTCCCGGCCGTCAGTATCGGTCTCAGTGTGATGCAGGAAATATACGATTTTGTCTTCCTGATCTAAGGCGTTAATAGAATGAATAAGGTTCCGGAAGTTAGCAGCCATCTGCACGAACTTGTCGTAGCCCTTCTCTGCGGAGCGGTCGAACAGTTCATTGACTAACAGATACTGACTGTCATCTATAACAACTGCTTTATACTTTGCTGTTTCGATGGTTCTCATTAACCATGCGTATTTGGCTCGGTTCAATGTGGCATAATCGTTCACGTCTTTGAAGCTGTTCGGGATCTTCGCCACCTTGATATCTGTTTTAAATGGCAATCTGCCTTTTTCTACTGAAATGACGCAAACCTCTTCCGGAGAGAAATTTTTCAAACTGTAAGTCTTTCCGGAGCCGGATCGGCCCATAACTAATACTGGCAAGCTCATAATTTCCCTCCTTTATTTGATAAGCATATTTATATTCGTTATCAGTTCAGCACCGTCTATTTCCCGACCTTCCTTGAGGGCCTCTGCTAATGCTCTCTTGTCCGGCACAGGGTCTGCTACCTTAACGAATTCTTTCGGCAGTTTCCAAACATCGTCCACCTGTACAGATTGCGTTTTGCGATAAGATACTGTTGCTCTGGCTGTCTTGAACTCTTCGCCCTGCAAATTGTAGGCAAGATATTTCCGGAGCCATTCTGTACGGTTCTCGCACGTTTTCCGGCGTTTAGCCAGGTTGTTTTCCTCTGCCTTGATTGCGTCTGCTTCCGCTTTGTAGTTCTTTATCATGAGAACGATGTTTTCAATCTTTACATCTCTCTGGATCTGAAGCGCATCAAGCTGTTCAGTGTCGCCTACTATCTCTCCGGTCTCCGGATCTATGCAGTCCATGAAGGCCTCTTCAAGCGCTGCATTTATTTCGTATAATGTCATCGGTTGATTCCCCTTTCTGCTGTGTACTTCTGATTGCTCAGCCAGTCCAGTGCGCAGCTCTCGCAGAGCCTGAAGTTGTTAATCTTGTAATAGTCATCTTCCTCATACAACGGAGCACCGCAGTCATCACAGTGAAATGCTACGTGCCACTCACAGGGGTTGTAGTCGGGATCAAGTCTCGGATCGTCCATCATGCCCTCCACCTCTGATCTGGTTCTTGTCTCCATACGCCGAGTGTGTTATCATACGAGTAGAGACGTCTAATAGGTAATGGCTTCTCTTTGCTCCGGATGGCGGTCCGGGGCTTTCTTTTTACATTGGCATATAAAACAAATAATTCATACGCTATACACCCGACAGCAGGCAGCCACATCTCGCTCTCTGCGAATCCCGCTGTCATGAACGCCGCTGCTATGGCGCTGAATGTTACTATTGCCCTTCTCATGCTTTTTCCCCCTTTAGATAGCTCCCCTGATTTTTTCAATATTGATGTGCGCAAATCTGCTAATCTTCCTTAGATCGCCCAGTGTTAGCAGTTCTGGGTCTTTCAGTTTCCGTCTTGCTGTTGGTGCCGTACATCCCAGAATCCTGGCTAAAGATGGTCCATCCAGCTTTTTGGTGTTCAGCACTTCAGTGATGGGATCTTCTTTTTGTTTGAGATACGGCATTCAATCCCCTTTCTCTAAAAGTTAAGTATCGTTTAACTTTTTAGGTAAAAAAATATTCTCCTATCTGATCAGTAGATATTTCGAGCAATGAGGACCATTCGTTTATATCTGTTTGAGATAGTCCTACTTTGCCGGTCATCTTCTGCGATAGAGAATTAGTTGACAAGCCTATTTCCTTTGCAAACTCGGCCTGTGTACCGAATTTTTCGATGATGCGCCCTCGCAATTTTCGGTATTTATAGGGCATATTAGACCTCCTTTCAAGTTAAGTGTCGTTTAACTTCTCTCATATATTATCACCATAATTCTTGATAGTCAAGCATAAAGTTAAATTTTATGCAACTTTTTTATTGATTGTTAAACCTCGTTATGTTAATATGCATGTACGGGGAATGCAGAGTGATATATGGTGAGGATTCGGATGAAAAACGAAGTAACTGCGAAACGGCTTTTAAAGGCATTAAATCAAGTTGATATGAAAGCACAGGAGTTGGCTGATCGCTCTGGCCTGAATAAGGCATCTATCAGCCAATATGTGAATGGTACTCATGCGCCGTCCAACATCAGCGCCGGAAGAATGGCAGCTGTGTTAGGTGTTAGTCCTGTATGGTTAATGGGATATGATGTGCCGATGTACGAAAATATGTACAGCAAATATGATAACTTAATGCCTATAGATACGCAGGAACTTCCAGTTTTGGGGTATGTATCATGTGGAGAGCCAATACTAATGAATGAACAAAAAGAGTTTTACACCCTCAAAGGCACCGAAGTAGGCGCTGACTTTATCCTTATTGCTTCCGGAGATTCCATGATCAATGCGCGCATTCAAGATGGAGATATCGTTTTTATCCGCAAACAGCCTACTGTCAATAATGGTGAGATTGCTGCTGTTGCGATAGGCGACGAAGCCACATTGAAGCGATTCTATCATTATGCAGATAAAGCAATGATTATCCTAAAATCAGAGAATCCAAAGTATGAAGACCAGATATACACTGGTTCAGAATTAGAGAAGGTAAGCGTCATCGGCAAGGCTGTTGGATTCCAAAGCAATATAGAATAAGAGGACGAATATGCCCACTGCGCGGAAGCTCCCATCTGGATCATGGAGATGCCAGGTGTTCTCTCATTATGAGATGATAGATGGCAAAAAGAAAAGAATATACAAATCATTCACATCGGATGATCCTTCCAGAGCGGGCAAAGATGCGGCCGAACTGGCTGCCGCCGAATATCGAATGGCAAAGAAGATCTCCGGACATAACATGCTTTTCAAAGATGCTGCCGATCTGTATATCTCCGGAGTCGAGCCGGTATTATCCACTCGCACGATCCAGAGCTACAAAAGCATCAAGAGGCTGTATTTGGAAGACTTATATCAAATTGATATCAATGACATCACACAAGATCAGATCCAAGACGTAATCAACACTTATGCCTTGAAACTCAGCCCAAAGACCGTCAGAAATATTCATGGTTTTATATCTGCCGTGATGGGCAAATACCGCCCCGATTTCGCACTTAGGACTGCTCTGCCAAAGAAAGTACGGCCTGACCTTTACGTGCCCTCAGATGCCAATATAAAGCGTCTGATGGCATTCTGTGAAGGCACAGAGATGGAACTGCCCATATTACTGGCTGCTTTCGGTCCCATGCGCCGTGGAGAGATATGTGCGCTGGAATCCAAACACATTAACGGCCGGATCGTCCACGTTTACCGTAACATGGTCATTAACGAAAACAATGAATGGATAATCAAACAGCCAAAGAACTACGCTGGAGACAGGTATATTGAGTATCCGGCATTTGTAGCAAAAAAATGGAAGGGAATAAAGGGTCGTCTTGTTAATCTGAACCCGAATCAGATCACTCACAGATTTGCAGATATGCTTGACGCAGCCGGTCTTCCGCACTTCCGCTTTCACGACCTCCGCCATTACTCTGCATCTATCCAGCATGCGTTAGGCATTCCGGACAGTTACATCATGCAGCGCGGAGGCTGGAGCAGTGATACGGTATTAAAGAGCGTTTACAGACATGCAATGGAATCACAAACAAAGAAGATGAACAAGCTGGCAAATGATCACTTTTCAAATCTTGTGCAACACAAAATGCAACACGAAAATTCATAAAGTCTTTAAATATAGGCACTTTGAAACAATCTCCACGGGTTCAAGTCCCGTATGCTCCAGTTTTTCTATGTTTCCCTATTTTACGCTAAAAACGTCACGAAGCCTTATTTTATAGGGGTTTCTGAAGGAAAATATATTTTCTTTTGAGAAAGATTTTTTTCTTTTAAGAAAGGATTTTTTCTTGTTATGCAACACGAAATGCAACACGAAATAGGCATAAAAAAAGCAGGGCCGGTACAAGAAGCGATAATACCGGCCCCAGAAAGAAAGGAGGTGAGCATGAAGTCAAGCTTCACAGCTTACACTACAATTTTATCAGAGAGCGCCACGTAGTAGGACCAACGACACCATCGACCGCTATGCGCTTCCGGAGCTGGTAGTCCTTCACTGCCTGCTTGGTAGCGGGTCCGAAGCTCTGATCCTGCGCTCCCATGTAGAATCCTGTGGCAGACAAGAGTTCCTGGACGATATAGACATCTATGCCCTTGTCGCCCTCCTTGACCTCCTTGACGGTCTTCACGTCCCCTGCAAGGCCCAGAATGGAAGTCCACGTAGAAGGCCCGCATACACCGTCTATTGCCAGCTTGCCGCCGTGATCGGAGATCCATTTCTGGTACTTCTTGACGGCTGCTTCTGTCTTGGCTCCGTAATGCTTGTCGAGGCCCTTGTACATGCCTCTGGACTTTAAGAGCCGCTGGAGAAGGTAAACATCATTCCCGGAATCTCCCAGCCGGATCTCTTTTACCTTGAAGCTGTATGTGGCTACTGTCGGCGGGATCTCGCCCCATTTGTATGTGGATGTGTAAAGTATCTTGATATTTCCGGCAAAGTCAGCGAACGGATGCCAGCCTGTGCGGTACGTGGATGCGGGGTCATACACAAGATATCTGTCAGTCTTGGAGTCGTAAGACACCACTGCGATGTAATGCCCTGACGATGCCCAGTAAGAAGACAGGCCCGCACCCATGAGAAGGACACCCATGTATCCGGATCTGATCGAGGACTGCCACGCATCGAAATACGGGCTGTTCTTGATGCCCAGAAGTGAAGACCCATTAAGCATCCGCCCGCCTGCGTTAAAGGCCGTCAGCGCTGAATTGATGCCTTCCCAGTACGTGCCGTGTCCGTCCGTGGTAGCGAATCCGTTGTTTGTCATCCACTGCGCCACGGTGAGCGGTGATATTTCCAGAATGTCAGCAACGGAAGTCGGGCCGCACCCTTGAGATGCAAAGGACCCGCCGCAGTAGATGGCGGAATAATTATATTGTTTGTAGTCGTGGGCCATTTACTGCTCTCCTTTGTTCTTGTTGTACTGCACGGTGCTGATTCCCAGAATAGCGCCCAAGAACGTATCAATGGCTGTGAGTGTGAATACCACCTTTTCTGGTTCGAACCAATCCCACACAGGACCCACAGCGCCATAAAATACAGCGAATGCAGGCAATAAGATTAAGGCTATCCATTTCAAAATATCGAATAATCTATTACTCATAGTGTCCTCCTACTCTGCCTTGAACCATTCCGGCCGGGCAATATTATTCTTTTCGAGCCATGAGTTGAAAAGGCTCGTAGCGTACCAGTTGCCGTGCAGTTTTTTGAAGTAGTACTCCGCCAGTTTCAGTATCTCCTGTGTTTCTCCCGGATAATCCGATATCAGCAAAAGCAGCTGCGTCCTCAGATTATCTTTTTCCGCTTCTGCCAGCTTGGCATTGATGCCTTCCAGCTGGGTCTCGATCTTGGCAAGCCTGTTCTTACGATTGGCTATTAAATTAAAAATGCCGGCTATTAATGCTGACAGTGCTCCCGATCCGACTACGGCTATGATAATAGTTTGTAATGTGTCCATGATGTCCCTCTTATAATGACTTCCAACTGCTCCATCCGCTGGCATAGTGCAGCCTGCAATACACCGTTACTGACCCCGATGAGCTGTTGGGGAACGCCAGCTGGTTTGTGTATGTGTCGCCTCTGTTAAATACCAGCAGGGTCCCGCCTGCCGCGTTAGGCGTATGGCCTGCAGCGTTCGTGTACTGGTATAGTCCTGTGGCTGTGACATCGTTCAGCTCGGTGGTTACGAGGTCGGAGTATATCGGTAATAAACCGTTGCCGTTGACAGTAAAGTCCGACGCGTTAATGACATTTACAGGGTTGCCATATCCAACTATATTAACGGCATTTTCATAGCAAGCTATCAGCGACTTATTGGGCACTCCCATTGTCACATTAGTAGCCGCAGTCAGACCAATCGTGCTTCCAATAAAACCGGATAGATTTGATCCCGTGTGTAGCTTAATATTTGCTTCTGTGCCAGTAACACCTGTCGGAAGTACGGCCGTTAAATTCAAGTCCGCGTTACCCCCTGTTCCGTATTCTTTGGCATCTATATAAGAATACGTGTCGTTTGTTGTTGTATTAACAACGGTATAAATGTCGACTGTATCGCATAACGAAATCTTAGCCGATGTCCCACCCAAAGTGATCAAATCAGCAAGAAACATTGCTAAATCAGCAGTGCCCATTCTTATCTTCATGCCATTGACATCAATCAGCACATTCGGTCCGGTTGTGGCGTCGCCTTCTGTCGTGGAGACATGTGCGCCCTCTGCATCATGCCAGAAGTAGTTACGTGTGGCCTGTGCAAGCTGTGAGGCCGTCTCTGCGGCCACCTGAGCCTCTTCTGCGGCTTCCTGTGCCTCTGTGGCGGTATTGTTCGCCTTATGCGCTACAGCGTCGTCTGTGGGCGGTCTGGAGCTGTTGCCGGTTATCCAGGCACGGCCTCCGGAGACCCTGACGTTGACAGTATCGCCCGGTTTAGCGTCTATGCTCATGTTGACAGGAGTCTCATCCACGCCGCCCGGTATATGCACCCATGCCGTCTGTCCGTCTATACGTATGACTTCCGCAGTGGTGTCATATGGTTTAGTCGTGGTTGTCGCCCGTAGTGCTTCCGTGAACTCTTTTATTGTGTTCAGATCGGTCATACCTGTATCGCTCCTTCCGCTGTTCTTGCGCCGTATCCCAGCTCTATGCGCTGGGTCTCTATCTCATATTCCCCGTCTATCTTCTGGGCCGGATGGTGTATCCGCACCATGTCGCCGATATATAAGTCAGGATGGAACCGCCTGTTATATGACAGACGCCTCGCCGGTGCCTGTTCTTCCTTCAGGCGCCTTACTGCGTACTCTGCTATCCCTTCATCGGCATTTAATGCGCAGTTGGTTTCTTCCATCCATATCTCACGGCCTCTGGCCTCTATTGATTCATCGTCCCGCGCGACGGCCATCAGGTCATCCGATACCGCCCTGAAAACATTCGGGCATGAGAACCAGTCCTGATTATCTGTAATCGCCAGTTCGATGCAGTCATTCTCCAGCGCGTCGAATGTCTCGCTTATCTCTGATGCCTGCGGGCATATTCTGATGTGGCCGTCCCCGGATATCCGTATTCTCCAGCCGATAGCGCTTATCAGCTTCTGGGCCATTGTCAGATTAGATTCCCCGTCCTCTGCCACTATCGTGGTCGCCAGATCCGGCGCGTTGTCATCGTACTCAACAGGCGCGATACCAGATAACAGCCTGCTTGCCAGCATGGCACCGTTCATACCCGCCGGTGCGTACCATCCCCGCTGCAGGAGGACATCCGCTGCCGGTTTTAATACCGAATAGCACTCAAGTTTATATGACTTCCTGAGGCCCTCCCAGTTGACCGCCGGCGCTGACATGATGCCGGTGAATAACGGTACATGCGCATTAGATCCGTCCTGCTGCGCGTCAAGGTATATACGTACCCACACATCACCCCGTGCGGGGATATCGGCTACAACAAGATCGGCGGCCTCCATAAGAGTACCGCCTGACCTTGATATACTGCCGCTTATAATCTCGTACCGGTCGATATCGCGCCATGTGGAAGCGTCAAGTATCGTCATGTAATAACTTGCTGTGAATCCTTTACTCCAGATCATTGATATATTCCTCGTATGTCATGCCGTCCAGACCTTCCGGATCTACTCTGGTGGTCGTCAGCGTGTAGCTTACCGTGATACCGTCACTGTAGGCATTGTTTTCGGAGACCTGTATATCACAGGCATAAGATGAGCCTTCCGGAGTCCGTATATGGCAAATACCGTGATAGTCTGCCAGATACCGCATGCCTTCTATGGTGTCGGCGTCCTCATCCTCTGTCAGAATGACGTTGTATGTTGCGGTCCTTGTTCCGCCCCGGTTCCAGTCACCCTGCTTTGAGCCGCCCAGATAACTGGTAAGCTGGAACTCTTTAGTCCATTTATTTGACAGTGTGATGTTATACGGCAGAATTAATTGCCGACCATCAAAGTCCACGATGATGCTGTACTCGTCTATCACGGCCTGCTCGATAAGGTCCGTCCATGCCGGCTGGTCTGTAGCAGTAATATAATCGCCGTTGGCCGTCCTGCATACTATCCTGTGGCCCTTGCCTTCACCGATTGCCGGGTACGGGTCAATATAATCCGTCCCGAATTCGCCGTTCTGGATTATCAGCTCCGGCCTGTCTGCCGAGATCCTGTATATATCACATACATCCCCTGCCTCGGCCCCCGTAGGCGCCGCAGGCGTGATTTTCGTGACAAGGCCTATATTTTCTACCGTGCCGCTCGGAACGCCCGCCTGATGCTCCCACTGGACGGTAAAATCTATCGTCTGCGTGTCTGACTGTCCCAGACCGTCCTCTATCACTGCGATAAGTCTGTAAGGTGCGCCCTCATCCAGGCATCCGATCAGGTCCTCATTGTTCACGGTTATCTGATTCTCGCCGTCCTGTCTTATCAGTACTACCGTCTCGCCTTCATAGCCGTCTGTCTGTAAGTCGTCCGGCCGGATCATGTGATATTCTGCCGCCCTCTCGATTATCAGAGTCGTTACCCCGCCCGTGCCGGCGCCTGTGATCGTAGCCGTGAGCGGCATCTCTGTCAGTACGTTGATGGTGTACGCTTCCGGGTTGTCTTCACTGACCGGGATGGTCTCTGTCTCAAGTGACGTACTGGTTATCGTACAGACTAATGGGTCCGCGATCTGGACGGGAACGGGATCGCTCCACTCCGATACGTGCCCGCTCGCGGAAGTCACCCTGACACACAGGTTATAAGTATTGCCGGTCACCCAGCCATCGCCGAGAGTTATATCAACATGCTGCTCTGTTTTGGCTCTGGCAATAACACTTCCGTAGGTGATGACCCCGTTGTTAAGCGTGGCCGTGCAGATTTCCGCGTAGGCCTGATTAGTGGAGTCTGTGGATACATATCCCCATGACGCTGTTATCATGTTTCCCTTGGCGGCTACCGCTGCCGAGAGCACCAGTACAGGCGCCGCCGGTGCGGATGATAAATCAACTTCTGCATTATCTGAATAAGGACCGTATGATAACGCGCCGTCCGCCTCTACTGCCAGCCTGACACGGAAATACCACTTGACGCCTGTCTCAAGCCCTGAGACGCGCCATTTAGCGGCGTTGACGCTCGTGATCGTGTATGTGCGCGGCTGGTCAGTAGACTCCCATGCGTTAGGATTTTGTGACCATGATATCTCTGCGCTGTCCGCTTTATTCCATGACCATGCCCATGTAAGTATTACCTCGCCCGGTGTATCAGATACCTCTGCGGTCACTGTTGCCGGTGCGGTGGGCACATCGCCGCCGTCCGTAAGTGTTGCTGACTTCATATTAGCGGTGATGGCGTATTTATAATATCCGTCCTGCGTGACCCTTGAGGTCTTGCCCTGGAACGCGTACACGCTGAACGAAATATCAGCCTGGCTTGTCCATGACGGGCACTGGACTGTCGTGCTGGTGTCGCCATGGTCAAGAACGCCGACTACGATAGGCTTGTCCCAGCCTTTTTTAGTGAAGCATATCGCGATTCTGGAATCCGGGACAGATGAGCCGTTCGTGGCTGCTACTGTTGCCCTGTAGGTGCTGTCACTGATGTCTGTTACACTTAAGTTGGTCGGTGCGGTCAGTTTGCCGCATGATACCAGCTTCGGTGAGCTGAATGTATCATTGGCGTCTACATCATGCTTGGTCACGATGCGCACCCATAAGCACTCATCAATATCCAAAACAGTGCCTATCGTGAACTTGACCTTATCGTTGCCGGTCGTGTCGCTCAATGTCGCGCCTGTTGACCATGTTGCCCCTGCAGGTACTGACAAATTAGTTCCCGGCGTAGCCATTAAGTACTCCACTACGGTAGAATCTATCGGATGTGCCGCATTAGACGCGACCGTCCAGTTGGCTACTACGGTCGTGGTATTATTGGCGACTGTTGCCTTCGTGCTGCTTATTATCGCCTTATAGGGTTTGGCATATACGTGTTTCGCGTATTTCCAGTCGGAATACCCTCGCGGGCCGCGTGATCGTGTCCTGAACCAGCGCGTCCATGAACCGTTCGCCAGTGATACCGAGTTCTCTGTGATGCTTATCTCGTCTTCCGCTGTGCCTGTCCCTGCCTGCCATCCGGCGTTGCTGCTTGTCCATGTAAGCGTAGAGCCTTTTGTGGTCTTGCAGTCTTTTTTCAGAATGGACTGGTACTGGACGTTCGTGAACGGCCTGCTGGTCTTAAGGTCTACTTTAGCATTCCATGAGAAGGTGGTCTTGTTGGCGTTCTGGCTGTCGAGTTCCGCTTCCAGTGTAGGTGTCTCCGGAGTCAAAAACGTCATGGTCTTGCTTACCCATGCGCTCCAGTCCGGTGTATATGTCTTGGTCTCGTTGTATTTGGTCTCGGTGTATGGGTTTCTCTTGCCCCTTACCCGGAACGTGATATGTTTTAGTCTGGCCTCAGCATTCGGATAAAATGCAGTGCCGTCCAGCGTGATGGTCTTCTTGGTCGTGGAACTGCCGATAGTGACATCTATCCATTTGCCTGTGCCGGTCAGATTGGTCCTGTACTGGAGTTCATGCCCGGCAGAATAGTCCCGGTCTGCTATTTTCCATGAAAACGTGAATGTTAGTTTATTCCGTGCTACTGACAGCCCGGAAGGTGCTTTTGTAACTGACATTAGCTTATCCTCATTTGCTGTTTGAGTTCATGCGCAAAGTCCGCCGCCCATACTGCCGGGTTTTCTGCGCCGTTGACTTCCATCGCTACGTTTATGACTGTGCCTGCGCTGACTGCATCCTCGATATAGTTCTTTAATACGTCGATAGGCAGGACCGCTTCAGCGCCGGACTCCCCGACTCCCTTGAATCCGTATCTCGTTTCAAAGATAGTCGGCTGCGTGAAGATAGCGCCTTTTTCATACCAGTCCACGGTCACGATCGGGACTTTGTTTGTCTTGGCATCGAACGCACCTGTCATCTTAAAATGCGGGACCTGTATCATCGGGCCTTTTATCGGTCTGCTTAATGCGCCGGATATATCTGTTATCATCGACCCGACACTTGACCTGATGCTGCTCATTGCTGAATCGGCAGTGCTCTGCATGGAAGCCATCTGTGCATCCCAAGTGTTGTTGACCTGATCCATGCCGGTATCGACTTCCGCATTGACTTCATCCGTTGCCTCTGACGCTACCTGTCCGGCGGCATTGGTGACTTCTGATGCACTGCTCTCGATGCCCTTCTTCATCTCGCCGGTGAATGCCTTGCCTGTTGAGGAATACTGTGCCAGCTTGGCAGAATCGGCAGTCAGGTCAAGGCTCTTGCTATATTCGTTCACGACATTATCAAAGGCAGCCTTTTCGCCTTGAAGAGCGGATGCCATCGCCGCAGCGGCTTCTCCGGCTGTCTGCGGGCCCTTCTGGAGCATATCGTCATATAGCGCCTGGAGTGCTCCTCTGTCTTCTTCGGCCATGCCTGCTATGGCTTCACCCACAGCCGTCATGTTGTTTATCCATGCTTCAGTGCTGGCATTCGATTCTGACAGACTCTGCTGCATTGATTCGATTGTGACATTTGTTTCTTCGCCGAATGTTTTTAAATAGCTGATATTGTCACTGGTAGACTGCTGAATAGAGTCACGCAGGTCAAAGAACTCCTGTTCGAGCTTTTGTGCGGCTTCCTCTGCCGCCTTCATCTCTTCTTCTGTCTGTCCTGATGCAACTGCCACTTCCTGTGCGGCCTCTGTTGCGGAATCACCGACATTATTCAGGCCTTGAGACATCTGCTCTGCAAATTCGGCTGAAAGGCCCCAATCCAAAGCGGCCTGCTTCAATGCTTCCGGCAGCTGTTCTGATTCTTCCCTTGCTTTTTTTGTTGCCTCTTGTGCCTCACCATAAGCCTGTGCGGCAGCCACGACCTCGCCCCGTTCATTAGACCATGCGTCCTGACCCAGTGCTTTGCTTAATGCGTTTACATCAGTATATGTCTGTTCTGTTGTTTCATTGAAATTTTTAGCCGCTGCTTCTGCCGCCTGTTTTGCTCTGGCTTCATTGATGTGGGCATTTGCTAAATTCTGTATAGATTCTGTTTGTGCGTCCCAGAATGCCTGCTGAACGATAAGCTGCTGGGCATTGGTGAACATATTCTCTAACTCTTCGTTAGATACCTTAAATGTTCCGTTCGCTTCATCCCATGCATCTGCAAGGCCGGGGACGGAATCACTCAACTGATGAACTGCCTCTTTCAGCTGATACTGTTCTAATTCTGTGAGCGTTGTCTTCTCGTTCAGGTCCATGATAACGCCCTTGTAAAAGTCGATCTCTGCGACATTACTCAAGGCATCATCTACAGCTCCGGAAGTAGCTTCCATTGCCGCTTTGTTAGCATCTATGGCATCTCTGGTCTCTTTTATGAACCGTGATAATGTTGTCTCGGCTGGAGTAAACGCATCAATGATTCCTTCAATTATCCCGGCTACGCCCTCCAACGCATCTGCCAGAATAGGCATCATGGACTCTGCGATATCAGCGCCCACGACCTTCATCCTGTTCAGCGCTTCACCGAACTCGTCTGTCGGATCTGTAACAGCCTCGAATGTGGAATCAACAGACCCGGCGAAGTCTCCCAGATTATCGGTCAGGTCCTCTAGATCGAGCTTGCCGTTCTTGACTGCATTATAAATAGCGCCGCCTGCCCTGGTGCCGAATGTCTCATAAGCCGCTGTCAGCTTGTCAGACTCGGTCGCATTGCTGTTCATGGTGTCGGTGAATTCAGACAGGAAGTCATCAAGTGTCTGTCCGTCCTTCGCCGCATTCTTCATGGCGGTCTTAAGGCCCATCATAGTGGTGGATATCTCAAGGCCGGCCATATCGCATGATCCAAGGAATCCGGCTGCGTCATACGCTGACAGGCCCATCTCCTGCAGCTGTGCGGCGTTCTGGCTCAATGTAGTGGCCAGAGTATCCATATCAACGCCGGTGCTCTGTCCGACCGTGTTCAGCGCATCCAGAAGGCTTTCAGCGTCTTTGGCTTCCATCCCGAATGCCGCAACGACCTTTGACACGTTGTCGACTGATGTTGATACGTCCGTATTGTTCAGCTTGGCAAACTTGATGAACTTGCCGGAGAGATCCTCCAGATCCTGCCCAGTGAGCTTGAATCTGGTGTTGACTTCACCAATGGCAGAACCAGCCTCTTCGAACGTAGTCGGAATGGACGTGGCAAGGTTCTCCATGTTGGTCTTCATGTTTTCCAGTTGTGTGCCGGAAGCGCCTGTCTTGGTCGTGATTATATCCAGACCGGCATCGACTTCCTTGAACGACTCCATGATCGCTGCGCCTAATGCAGCCGCTGTCCCGACTATGCCTGCGGTCACTCCTGCAATGGTCTTGCCGACAGAACTCATAGACGATGAGAGCCCTGTGTTCATGCTCTTGCCCATTGTCTTGCCGGCAGTTGCTCCGGCCACGTCAGATGCGCCTGTTAATTCTTTTGTGATGATCGCCTGCGATCCCTGCATTGAAGGTATCAGGGTAACGACGGCTTTTGCTACTTCATAGCCATTTTCAGCCATTGTTGTTTACCTCTTTAGATTTGAACCATTTTCTTAATTCATCCGGCGGGAGCGCACCTTTTCCGAAGTGCGTGACATCCGGCTTCTTTTCTTCTGCCCACGGCCTCGGGTATGGCTTCGGTTTCTTCGGCCGTTTCCCGCTGCCTTTTGCGCACAAGTTAGAATTGATTACTGCCAGCATATCGTAAATACTGGCAAGAATAGCGTTTGTCTTTGCCCGGGTCGCCCAGTTGCTCATCTTTGGATTTAACTCTCTGGCAAGCGCTGAATCCGGGCTTATGTTAGATAAAAAGGCATCGAGCGCTTCCCATGACAGGGAACGCCCGACATCTCTTAATTCGTATCCTGTTTCAATTAACAGATCGTGTTCTATCGCCTTGCGGTGTTCCAATACGTACTTCGCAAGGCCTATTATTCCCCCACTTTTTTCTTCTGCTTTTCGGTCTTGACGGTGTTGTAATCCTCAAATATGCGGAAATACTCAACGTCTCCGATGCCCTCGTCTTCCAGTTCCGGCACGATGCCTAAAATGAACTCTTTACAGATCTTGATTCTCTCAACAAGGTCATCCGTCTCGCTGTAGCTCATAAGTGTCGCAAACTCATCGACACCCAGCCCGATAATCTGCGGGAGCTTGTACTCTTTTCCCTTTTTGCCTTTGATGATATAAGGTTCTTGTTCTTTGATTTCGTATCCCATGCTTCCCTCCTTAACAAAAACAGGCCATGCGGGTTTTAGCCCGCACAGCCCGATGATCACTCCATTATGATGAGCTGGAGCTTGCTGTTGTGATGAGTTTCAGAGTTCCTTCCAGAACTGTAATGGTCGGTGTCCATGAGATGGCGCTGCCCGGCTGGAATGAAAGATTTTCCAGAGACGTTACCTGGCCTTTTGTGCAGCCTACGATAATCATGTCGTCGCCGTCCTTCATTCTGAAAAGGAATGCCTCTTCCGGCGGAAGTGTCGCAAGGGAAAGGCCGGCTGTAATGGTGCCGCCTGCCGCTGCTACATTGTCCTCACCGAGAACTGTTGCAAGGGTCTCCTCTGTCGTAGTGATGACAGAAGCCTGCGCAGTCTCATCGCTGTCTGTAACGACCATGCGGACGATCCTGTTCGCCCAATCTTTAATGCCTTCTGTGGTGGCATTGATTGATACGGTGAGCCCGTCCTGTGAGACATATCCGACCTCTTTCCATGTTGAGGGAAGAGAAGCGGATGCCGTTGTCGGAAGCGCAGTGCCGGCGGGAGCATGGTAGAACATGCCGCTGACATCACCGATTCCAAGTTTAACATCATGTGTTGCCATTTATTTTTCCTCCGTTATATTTCTGTTCTTCGTGCACGAACTAAAAAACGTGCCGTGCACATCTTCAGATCCGGTCTGACAGGGTCGTTGATCGTAGAGCTTACCGTGTTGACCTCTGCCATGATTAATGGGGTATGCTGTGTTGCCACGGCTGACTCCAGATACCCGATAGCTTCACGGAGCGCTTCAAGTGCTTCTGCGTCCGTCTCGGCCCTGGCATCAAGAGTGATGTCCGCTGCGTCAATCTCGCCTATCCCTGCCCATGTATAATCCGTTCTGCCGCCTACCTGCGTCACTAATATGCAAGGCAAGCGGAAGTCTTTTGGCAGCGGCTTGCAGTAAGTCGTGATGCGTTCTGTCAGGATGTTCCGGATCTCAAATTCAAAGTCAATAGGTATCTTCATCGTAGTGCCCTCGATAATGCTTTATCTTCCATTTCAGCAGCCAGTGAAGCATGGTCAGTAGAATGGACAATGCCTATCCATCGTACTGTTCCGCACGTGCCTTTTTTAACAGCAGATTTAAAACCCTCACTCTGCACCGTAAGATTGGCGTTCGCAGCCGCACAAGTCGCATCCGCGTGTGAAGATATTAGGCTTTTTACACCATCGCTGTTTAATACCTGCTGAAAGCCGGCATGGTTCCATGTGATTTTGCCGATTCTCATGCCACCTTTGCTCATCCTGACCACCTCACCAGATTCAAAAGCATATTGTTAAGGTTGCCGGTCGCAGATTTCCAGTGATTAGGCTCTCCGTTGATCTCATAGGTCTGGCCTTCGTACCTGATCCTGTCGCCTGCCTGTATGTCCGCATTCGCCGGAGCATAACAGGTATATCCGTCAAACACGCCGAGCACCCTGCCATCCTGTGACAGAGAGTTCCCGGCGGGCTGTACTGAGCAGTTAGCAATCTCAAGTTCGCTGGCATTGTTCCAGTCCCTGATCTCGGAGCCCCGGACTTCCCTGACCCCCGGCCGGATTCGTGTAATAGTCTGTGTTGCCCATGTGTAAGGCCATGCCATCAGAAAACACCTCCTACCCTGTACGGTGCCAGAACTTCCTTGTTGTCATCCGGCAGTGCAGTCGCTCTGGTATTGCCTGCCCATGCAGCGTTGTAAGTGATCGACACTCCGCCGGCGGCTTCACTGGTAACGCCGTAAGAGGAACTGACTGCATGCGTTACACGATTAGCTGTTAATTCCTTGATAGCGTCCATGAGCTCTTCCGGAAGGCCGGCCTTGTACTGGATGACTATCGGCGTATATTCCATGCACCATGGCACTTCATACACCTTGAGCAGTCCGTTCGGCTCCAGCACGTATTTGTCACAGGCTGTGTCCCCGATCGTGATCCCGGTGACCTCTGTGACGAACCTTGCCGGAAGCTGGATAAGGACTCCGCCCATGCCTTCCGATACACGGCGGTCAAAAAACGTGGTCGATAACTCGCAGGGAAGTTCCGGATACAGATGCCAGCCGCAGTAATTACGGATGGCTGTTGATCCCGCAGTAATGTTCGGTGCGATCCTGGCATCGTCAGAGAACTTATAGGCCGTATATACGTCAAATTCTGTTGTCGTGATAAAATCTGTGAGCTCTCCGTCCAGGGAGTAGCCCCAATTTGTGAGCTTCATCATTTGGACTTCACCGCCTTGTTCTTTGTGACTTTTGCCTTGTTCTTCGGCTCGGCCTTTTTCTGCTCGATCAGAACTGCATTCTTTGGAGCTTCCTTTTCCTCGAACTGGTAAGTTCTGCCGTTAGGCATTTGATATTTCTTCAGCATGGCTTTACCTCCTAAAAAAGAGGACGGCCGTGACCGCCCCCTCAAATCATCATGAGCTGCTGGATGCTGTACCTACGAGGCTGAATGCAGCCGGTACACGTACTGCAAGGACAAGACGCTCCTCAATGCGGATCGTGATGATGTTCTTGATGAAGTCATCCTGATCGCTGTTGGAAACTTCCACACGGAGTCCTTCGCCTGCCTTGGTAACTACAGAAGCGCCTGCCTTGAAAGCGCCGACTACACACTGACCCTGCGGTACAGCTGCGGATTCAACTACATTAAGGCCCCAGATCCTGGGATTGCCGTTGTAGCCGCCGTTGCCGTAAGGACCATAAGCGGGACCGCCGAGCAGATACTGAAGGCTGCTGTCTTTGGTCTGAAGCAGTGTAGCCATGTCTGCCGGATTGATGAGCAGAGCGTCCGGAGCATATCCGGTATCAGCAAAGATGTCCTGCTTTGCGGCAAGGATGTTGTCAAAGCTGATGGAAGCGCCGCCGGTCTGTACTCCGGAAGTGCCAAGCAGAGAATCAACGATATAGCTCTCAACTGCACGTCTGAACTCATATACGCCACGGTTGCGGACTGCGCTCTCGATGAACGGAGCGTCTGAAAGGAGTTCGTCAGACTCTTTAAGATATGCAGCGATCTTGGCAAGAGCAGCTGTCTTCGGTGTGTACGGGATATGGATGCGGTTCTTTTCTGCGCCTTCTGCAACACCATCGATCTCGCCTTCAAGACTGCCGATGACATAGTATGTCAGAGCGTTGCCGCTGATTGTTTCAGCACTGAACAGGTCTCTGGCACCCAGTCCGAACATAAGATTGACAGGGTTCTTGTCATAATCGAAGATCTTGTTGTCTCCGATTGATTCTACGGAGTTGTAAGCCTTGATGAAGGTGCTTACTGTTCCACGTTTGCCCTTAAGGCTGTCAAGGTCCATTGCTTTGATTCCGGTTTCTTCCATTGGTTTCTCCTCTTCTTTTGTTCCGATTGCGTCAAGAAGAGCGGCTTTCTTTTCTGCCTGCTCGATCTCGGCTGTCTTTGTTTCGATTTCTGTCTGGAGCGCTTCACCCTCTGCGATGGCTTCAGCATCGTCCGCTTCGATTCTTTCTTTTAAAGCGGCAAGTTCGGCCTGTTTGGCCTCCAATTCTTCACGTTTAGTCATTGTTGATGACCTCCATATTTTTGATGTATTCGAGCAGCTGTTCCTTCCTCGGATTGCTCTGCTCCGGCTCCTCCGGTGCCCCGTTGGCCTTTGCTTCGTCCTCTCCGTTCGGTTCGTCTGCTTCCTCAAGCTCTCCCAGAACTCCCTGCAAGAGCGTGATGGCTTCCCTGATTGCGTCTGCGTCTTTCTGGCTGTTGCGCCTGCCGGCTTTGACTTCCGGCTTTTCGGCCTTCTTTTCCGGCTCCTCTGATTTGACCTCTGTCATTACCGCATTTTGGTTTGCCGGGATCGGTACGATTGACACCTCGAACAGGTCGAGTTTTCTGAGCTCGTTCGCCTTCCGCCCGTCTTCCAGCTCGACAGGACCGGCCTCCAGAACGTCATACGCAAAACTGAACTGATACACGACTCCGCTCTTAACGATGGCCCTCTTCTCCTGTGCCAGCGGAGTATCAAAAAAGCTCGCTGTCATGAGCGGGCCTTTTTCTGTATCTTCTATGGCTTCTGGATCTACCGACCCGATTATTTGATCGAGATCGTGATTCCAGCAGAGCGGGAACGGATGCCCTGACTCTTTTCTGGCTTTGATCGTGTCCTCGAATGCTCCCGGAGCGATCACATCACCGTAGCTGTCTGGCTCCCGATCGTAGGTAGAAAAATAACCGGTAATAGTACCGGCCTCGTCTGCTTTGACTTCAAAGCTTTTATATAAGTGTTTATTCATTGTTTAGCCCTCCACTATAATCTCAACTGAACAGTTGCATCCACAGCTTTCATCAGCGTCCAGATTGTCATCTCCCGGCCAGTACGCACCATTTGAGAAGTTATCATCTACACCGACCATCTCACCGTTCATGGCCTGATGTGACGGTCTCGGATTATCGCCTGTGACCCATTCTTTCATGACTCGCTGGCTGTATCCGTCACGTTCTGCCTGATGTACTGCCTCAATGACCGCCCACGATGCCACCGCTGTAGCAAGTGACCGTCCGATGGTGTTCGAGTCTACTTTCTCGCGTTTCTCGAACATATCTGCCGCTGCCGATGTCCTGTCTTCTTCATCATCCAGGTCCTCGAGCTTCTGCCATGTGGCCGTGTTGATGGCCTTTGCGCGTCCCGCTGCCATTGCTTTTAAATAATTTCTTGTGACGGCCTTGCTGTACTGCGTTCCGAGCTGCTTAGCCGTCTGTCCGCCGTGATTGTCCGCGACATCGTCCATGACTTCCTCTATATCTTCGGCAAGCTCATAATTCCATCGGTCTTCGTTCCAAATGGCTTGCTTCTTTGCCCCGAGCTTCGGAAGAATGGAATCGGCCTGCCGCTTAAAGAACTTCCGCACGACTTCAGCCATGCGTTCATCTTCTTCCTTTTCGGAACGGCCTTTGATTCTGATTGCGTCTGACTTTGATTTACATTCTGCACAACCACAAGACCAGCCTCTGATACTGTCAAGTGCTTCCTCTGCACTGCCCTGTATCGTCATCGGCTCCTGCGGGTCCATGTGCGTGTCTGTCGGAGATGCCTGACCGCCCTCGACTACGTTCAGCGGCACGATAAGCTCGTCTCCGCCCTCGATCGGCGGAAGGTTATTGTCTGCCCTGGCTTCGTTCCTCGTCATCCACGGGCCGCCTGTTGCGCTCTGGAGAATAGCCGCACGTTCCTCGAAGTTGCCTTTGAGTTTTTCTTTAAGGTCGAACTCGACATACAGATTCGGATCTGCGTCAAGCATCGGCAGAAGGAATGAATTTATCCTCTGCTGGAGCATCTGAAGGACAGGGCCCAGACATTCAGCGTATAAGGCTCTTGCGTTGTCCTTACTGCTTGCATAGGTCTGCGTGTCCGTATGCCAGATAAGAGACGGATTGACACCGTATGCCGCTGCCACTGTCTCACGGCTCAACTTGATCGACTCGGCCCACTGCTGTTCCTTGAATGACGTGCTGAACGGTTTGATCTCCATGCCGTCTTCCAGGAGCGGAATAGCGCCGGCCTTGCTTCCGCCGGAGCCCCATGCTTCACGGAAGGCAGTGATAAATTTCTTCTTTGTCTCATCGTCCCACGGCTGGACATCTTTCGGCCTTGTTATCTGTGCGTTCAGTCTTCCGGATGAGTGCCAGAGTTCTTTACGGAACTTGCCGGCCTCGATCTGCTCGGTCAGTGTCTGTCTTAAGCCGCTGATCGGGCTGATATACCCTGCCGGGCTTCCCGGAGAATAGGTCTTGAATGTGATAAATTCCGCTCTGGGAATATCGACATACACGCCGTTATTCGCCATCACCCTTATGCTTGCCGGAGCATACGCAGACCCGCCGATTGTTTCGCTTACCCAGTCGGACGGTATGATCCGGAGCTGATACCCGGACTCGGAGTCAGGGTCCGGAAGCACCCAGACGTACACACAGCCGAAAACGAAGTATTCTATCGCTATCGCCCGGATGAACTCGAAAGCAGTCTGGTCTTCGTTCGGCCTGTATAACACTTTGGCAGCGGCTGAATCCCTGTCACGCTCACGCTCGTTCTCGCCGTCCCTTCTGTAGGCCTTCAAAGGCAGCTGGGCAATGCTGTTAGACAGGAAATTTACTACTGCCTGCAAATTGTCCTGTGTCTGATATAATGTTTTCGCCGTGTAATTCAGCACCTGTGTCGGTGCGTCACTCCCGAGCGATATCTGTACCACTGTCGGCTTCATAAAGCTCCGGAGCCTGCTTAAAATCGAAGGCATTTTTACCCTCCTTAAAGTCTGTTCTTTCTGATCCACGCAATCCGCATGTCAGCGGCTTCCCTTGCGTAGTCATGTATGTAAGTGTTTCGCATCAGTTTGGCGATCTCTAAATACCATCCGGATTCCTTCATCACGGAATGTTTGCTTGTTGTTATTGACCCGTCCCGGACGAGCCATTCATAGCAGTCCTTATGAATCACGGAAGCTGTCTCACAGACATCGCACTGCTCGATATGCTGGTAGCAGTCATCAACGAGCAGGTCTGTCGGGAAGTTCACGCATTTCTCGGTCTTCACGACCTTCGTCCACGGCATGCCCCGGATGATGTCCCTGCAAATGTCTGCCGGAGTGATCGGCTCCGGGTATCGGTCATGGTGCTTGCCCGGAAGGCCTGTTGACAGCGTTGTTTTGATATAATTCAGCCGGATAATGTCTGGATAATCGTTCTGCTCGGCATTTTCTTTTATCCACTCGAATACATGATCGTCCAGCAGGATATCGTCATCATCGGCCCAGAAGGTATATAAGTCCTCTTTGAAGTACTTCATGCCCTCGTTCCTGGCTCCGCCGGCATAGCCTTTTTTCTTCAGCTTCACGGCCTTGTCCGGTTTAAGGCTTTTGACGATCTCCCATGTGCCATCCGTTGAGATATCATCGACAATTATCAGGTGATAGTCCTGCATGGTCTGGTTACGGATGCACTCGACCATCCTCGGCAGGTACTTCCCGCCGTTATATGTCGGAATTATTACTCGGAGAAAGCTCATACACACACCTCTCTGGGAACAGCCTCTCAAAGCTGTCCTGTAACGCTTCACAGGCCTCTTCATAATGTTTTGAATCAAGATGGCCTGCGTCGTTAATACAGAGGATTCTGGGGCCGTTCAGGGCCTCCAGGACCTCGTTGTAATCATTCGTGATTCGTATATATTTATAATCCGCAGTGAACGGAGCATAATCGTTCGTGTAATATGCGTAATAGTGATAAATGTACCCGGTCACGTTCCACTGATGCCGGTGCGGGGTCACGGTCGCATCTATCGCACATCCGCACAGCCGTCCGACCGTCTTCATGTGCTCCACTGTGATGCCCTTCATGCAGTGCTGGGGTTTTAAAAGCACATCCGGGTCTGTTCTTCCGCAGCCGAGAGTATCAGCGATCATGTTCATGCCCCTTCGGCAGCATCTCCGGAACAGATTCTTTACACGGTAATCAGATGCCTCGAATGTCAGCCTCGGTTTATTGCCATCAAAAAAATCATCCTCTGTCAGCGGCTTCAGCGGGAAGAAATCATCATTCCCGTATATGAACCGCTCTGACAGGCCGTCTATCCGCCACATGTCCGACTCTATCGCACTCGATGAGAATGTCGGCAGATGTTCAGCCGGCATGAACTCGTCATGCGTAATGATCCGCACCCTGTCCCTGTTCAGCCACTCCGGGACCTGTGACTCCGTGCTCACGATCAGCACCACTCTGTCAATAAAAGGCATGTTCTTCGCTATCCCACGAAAGACATACCTTAATGTGCTGAACGGCCGGAAACGTGACTCGTCCATTTTTATGCTGTTGTTTGCCTGCCGGTATTGCTCTAACCAGACAGGGTCAGTGCAGTCGACATACGGAAATACATAATCCATTAAATGAACACCAGCTCACTTCCTGACGCATACGAACTTGCATAAATCTTTTTCTCTTTGGTCTCTATCGCCGATGCCGCCGCAAACGCTATGAAGCATGCGAACAGCGGAGCGATATCATCAGGGCTCTTTTTACGGTCCGGGAGCTCCAGGCCACCGCCCATGTTCCTCATCTGCATTGTTTTCGCCGGTGCGTCCAGAACAGGCTGGGGCAGATGAAAGATTTTTATTCCCCTTTTTGAATCTCCCGATGTGGCAATGGCATCATAAAAGCGTCCCCAGCCGTTAGTCAGTTCCGGACCTTCGACTGCGTGACGCTCAATTCCCTTAAGTGTGCAGATCTGCTCGGCTAATCCTGTTACCGGAGCACCTCGGCCCTGGAACGCCAACTTCATTGGCCGTCTTAATGCCCTCGCCCGGAACCAGTCTATTGCCTTTTCGGCATCCGGAACCCTGGCAACGACCTCAACATGATAATTCCCATCCTCACGCATCCCGCAGACTGCTATCGAGATCCAGCGCCTGTCTACTGACATATCAATGCCGTAATACAGTTCGGACTCCGGAATGATGAAGGATGAAGAATCGACTCCATTTATCCATGCGCCTTCCGGGAACGGCTGCGGAAGCAATGTTTCCACCTGCTGGCACATACACTCCGACCGGAACTTTGACTCCGGGAATGTCTGACGGTTCGCCGCAAGGGCCCGCTCTGTCAGAAGGCCGTATCCCATAGCCGGATTAGCCTGCGCCAGAGCATCTATGTCATCCATGGCAGCGTCTTCCGGTGAGGACCACTCGAATAACCCGAGAGATTCACCGTCAACATCACCGCCGAAGTCATGGGCTTGTGTTTTCTCTATCGCCGCAATGGCCTGTGACCGTAACTGCCTTAAAACTATGCTGTCCGGATCGCCGGCATTGCTGAAGCATATTATGATTCCGTTCGGCTTTGCGTTGATGGATGCCGCCGCTGCCGACCATGTTTCCCAGTCACGATGCTCCCTGACCTCATCAAGCATAACCAGGTCATTGGAATCGCCACGGCCTGCCCTTCTGGTAGGTGCTCCGACCTTGTACTGCCGGAGGCCGGTCAGGATCAGGCGCTTATTGCCGTTCGTTCTGGATATCCTGTCAATGGATGATGACAGCTCCGGGATGTTCTCCTGGTCGTTGATGACCGCTTCCCAGACCTCTTCCGCCTTATCCAGTGACAGGGAAGTCCCGAATACGGAATCAACACATAATACATTCAAAAAGAATGACGCTATCACTTCTGACAGGACCGTCTTGCCGTTCTGCCTGCTTACCATTATCACGGCTGTCCTGAATCGGAAATGCCACTCACCGTCCAGCTCTCCGATTATCTCCAGCATGTGAATCAGCGCAAACTCCTGCCACGGATACAGAGTCTTTCCCATGACCGTCTTTGCGTACTCTATCGCCGCATAGCCCAGGGAAGTCTCTTCTGTCAGTTCCCGCAGTGGCGGAGTAAATATTCGTGGCTCTGTATATCCCATCATTTAGACCACCTTGAACCTTTTGCGGAGCTCTTCGATTGATGTTTTCTCCGGAATCTCCGCTTTGGACAGGTCTTGCATTGTCTTAACTACGTAGCAGTAATCCTTAAAGGCTGCCCGAATTTCCTGTGTGGCAGGGTTCGCCTTCAAAACACGCTCGCCCTGTGTAGTTGTCATTGTTTGAGCCGCAGGCATTTGTTCGTAGACGGGAATCTGTTCCTCTATCCATGACCGCATCGTCTGTTCTATTTTGGAAATGGTTTTTTCTTGTTCGGTCATTTAAGCACCACCTAACGCTTGGATTATGTCTTTCTCTCTTGTAGATAGTGTCCATTTCTCTGCCGCCGCCTTCTCTGCCGCCGCCTTCTCTGCCGCCGCCTTCTCTGCCGCCGCCTTCTCTGATATCAAATATCCAGAACCATAGATGGCTTTCCCTGATTCCTTCTGTGAATCCAAGGCACGAATGTGCGCCGTTTCCTGTCTGGATACCCTAAACATCTCGCCGTACTTGCTCAGGTATGCCAGATCAGTCGCAGTACAAACCTCATCCGGATATACATATTTCGGCAAATCTGCATGCATAGCAAACAGGTTTTCGTCATTGGCTGCTTTGATGATCTGGTATAAATCCGGAGCCGTTCTGATTCGGTCTTCTTCCAGATTAGTCAAAAAGGAAGTATTTACCGTCGCCTTATTCTCGTATGTTACTCCCACGCCCACGCCAATCGCACAAGAAGAAGAAGAAGAAGAAGAAGAGAACAAAGTCAGCGTCGGTGCAAAAAGGAAAAATCTGATTTCATGCTCCGTGTACCAGTTCAGGATCTCCGCTAAAATTGAAAACGGTGGATTGTCTACCACAATACAGCCGTCTGCATATTTCTCGTTCTGGTAATCTCCACCGGGATAAAACGGGCGAGTGAATTTTGCCTTATCTACTCCATATTCATTCGCAACCCAGTCCGCAACAGCGTCATAAATATTGTTCGGCGTATAACAATCATCAGTCGTTTTGGGTTGCTCGAACTTCTCCAGAAATGCGTTGTATTCGTCGTTGTTTTCTTCCCGTTCGTCATCCCATTCCTTTCGATTGTCGAACCATGTGCCGGCCGCTGTTGCGTCAAATCCAAACAATCTCATGTCTATCTCCCCGATAGCATCCAGATTCATATCCAGCGCATCAGGAATGAACCCGCTGTTCATGGTCAGCTTATTGTGTGCCAGAGCGTATGCCGTGCGCTCTTCTTCCGTCAGCCAATCCAACCGAATGCACTCGGCCTCATGGTATCCGAGGTCTTTCAATGCTTCATATCTGCCATGCCCTTCGACAATCAGGTTATCATCGCCCCATACTCCAATCGGGTCAAGATTGCCAAATTGCTCGATGCTGTTCTTAATCTGCTCAATCTGCCACTGTGGATGGTCTTTCGCATTGTTTGGGTCTGGCGTTAGTTCATCAATCGGTATCTTTATAATTTCCATGTGCACCGCCTTTCGTGCGCCTTTTATTTAAGGCACGGAAACCAGCAAGGCTCTCTGGCTTTCGGGTGCGGCCCTATCCGTGCCATGTGTTCAAAAAAAAGTTTCTTTGCTTCGGAGGGGGAAAACAC
>JAEIGA010001449.1_pt1 | contig 37119 bp, 30 predicted proteins | sample 9270691 | NCBI WGS metagenome assembly JAEIGA01 (sample SAMN17057246, study PRJNA624740) | gut metagenome | biome: biome; isolation source: fecal sample | host: Bos grunniens | place: China: Xizang | collected 2019
GCAGACAAAGTGCCAGTAGGTAAAGACCAAGAGCAAAACATGGAGATGGCACGTCTGTTTGCCCGTCGCTTCAACCGTATCTACAACATCGAATACTTCAAGGAGCCCCAATCGTTCCACTTTAGCGACAAAGCTGTCAAAGTGCCTGGTCTAGACGGTAGCGGTAAGATGGGAAAGAGTGAAGGCAATGCCATCTATCTCTGTGACGACGAAGCGACCATCAAGAAGAAAGTGATGCGTGCGGTGACCGACTCAGGACCTACCATGCTCAATCAAGAGAAACCAGAGGCGATTCAAAACCTGTTTACATTGATGGCACTCGTTTCTACTCCTGACACCTACGACTACTTCAACGACCAATACAACAATATGGCCATCCGCTATGGCGATATGAAGAAGCAACTGGCGGCTGACATTAACGCTTTCTGCGCACCTATTCGTGAGCGTATCATCGATTTCAAGAACAACGACGAGTACCTCAGCAAGGTGGCTAGAGAAGGTGCCGAAGCAGCTGCTGCTAGTGCAGAGAAAACAATCCGCGAAGTACGTGAAATCATCGGTTTCCGTCAATAATGAAACGATATATTCTGATACTGTCACTCATTAGTTGTCTGACTTGTTCGGCTCGTCTGACCGGATTGACACGTCAGAATATTCCCAATTACACAGACGATTCATACTACTGGCCTCAAGCAGACACCACCGTGTCTGCTATGCCAGTATATGATAGAAATATGCGCGAGTTTATCTTCCTAGAAGACACCGTACAATATCCAGATACCGTACGTATGCTCATCGTAGAAAAATGAAAAGAAACCTGCTCATATTCTTTTTGTGCATCTCGTCTATTGCCTATAGCCAAGACATTCAACGTTTTGCCGAACGCGGTGTAATAGGCTCCGCTCGATATGTAGGCATGGGAGGAGCTATGACAGCTATTGGAGGCGACCCCACCGCTGCCATGGATAACCCTGCTGGTTTGGGTCTATACCGCCATAGCGAAATAAGCATCAGTTTAGACGAAACTATCGACTTTTCTCAACAAACGAACTATCAAGACATATCCCAGCGAAACCGATTCGCCCTCCCACAAGCATCCTTAATATGGGCATGGGGAGACAAAAACAAGCAGAAAGGACTCATCTTTAGCAACTTGATGTTCAATATCAATCGTCTAAACTCTTACAACCGTGACATATACGTCCGCGGACAAAGAATGGGCATAGTACCAACCATATGCAATCTCACTAATGGCCTACCAGAAAATGAAATGCATCAAGATGACATATGGTACAATCAAGATATTGGTTGGTTATCCATATTAGGATATGATAGTCACCTGATCAATCCTATCAGCAACAACCAATGGATACCCGCAGTAGATTTGACAGATGGTGAGTTAAGCATAAGTGAGAAAGGATCAACCGACCAATACACCATCTCGTGGGCAGGAAACATCAACAACCAATGGTATATTGGAGCCAGTCTGAACATTCCCACCATCACATATACGAAGCACACTACACTACACGAAACGAACAGAAGAGATGGACATGCAACCCTCAACTCTATGTTTCATGTATCTGGTGTTGGCGTTAGCGCAAGTCTAGGAATAATCAGTAGACCTGTCGAATGGTTACGCATTGGTGCATCTCTGCACACCCCTACCACACTTAGCCTAACCGCACAAACAGAAGGCGATATACAAACTCGTATCAATACTACAGAGTACAATACACGAACACCAGCTAGCGGCGCTGTAAGTACTACATACGCTACGCCACTACGTACAAGCATCAGCATTGCAGGACAATGGAAAAACATCGGATTGCTATCTTTGCAATACGATTACGCGCACGCCCTGCGCGAGAAGGAAAGCCAAATCAGTCCAATGAATGATATACATACTCTACGTGCCGGAATGGAAGCACAAGTATATCGTAGCTTGTACATCAATGCAGGATACGTATACGAATCGTCATTTACAAAAAAAGATGACATAGTAGGCCTAGCCTATAACTCCATCAGAACCGACACCGACTATCGCTATACACAATCATCTCAATACGCTAGCCTGGGATTTGGTTATAGAAACAACCATTGGGTGGCACAAGTCGCATATCAATATGGTTGGCAATTAATAAACCAATATGCTAGCGAATGCCAAGCTAATGCACTACATGTAAAGACACAGACACATAGATTAGTCTGCACATTTGCATGGAGATTATAAAAAGCAAAATATACGCAGAAAGTTTGGCACACAATTTGTGTATCAATCCATACAACTGATGTTCTTTAAAATACTTGTTGCACTGCTAAGAGACCGGAAAACTCAACGATTTTTATTTAACGAGGTAGGTGCTTATCTAATGGCGTGCTAATACTCTCCGCGGTGACCAACTCCTGTTGTAGCGATGAGGCAGTTAGATTACAAAGGATCCGTACTCCTCAAATCCTGTTTATTAGGAGTTTTCTCGAGTAAAAGCAGTGCAACATTTTATATTCCAAGAATATTTCTCACTACCCACCAAACAAGTACAGATAATACAAATGTTGCTATTGTTATCCAATGATAGCAAAAATTTCGTAATTTGGTTGCTCTATTTTCTGGTATAACAAATGTTATCAAAATGAGTATAACATATGGCGATATACAAAACATATAAGGATTACAAGTAAACGCCTCTCTAATATTGCCATGTAATAATTCATATATAGCTCTTTGAGCCCCACATGATGGACAGTCTAAATTGGTTATTAGTTTAAACCAACATTTAGGAATCCATAGTGTATCAGAAGGATCATATATGTATAACACGATCAAATAGATAACGAGAGCGACTAAACCTATCCCGCCCCAAAATTTCTTATTAGAAAGTATCGAACTCATTTCCTAAACAATCAATATAGTAGCAAATTATCTTGCATTGCAAAGGTACGTTTTTTTTTTGAAAAAACCAAAAAAAATCATTTTTTTTGTAAAAAATTGTTTACATACCATTTTTTTTGTAACTTTGCATGCGAATACATCATCAGACTCTAACTAATAAAATTTAAATACAATGAACATCCGTACATACATTGCCACCAATCGTAGCCGCTTTATAGAAGAGTGGGCAAGTCTTATCCGCATACCTAGCGTGAGTTGCCAACCAGCTCACAAAGAAGACATGCTCCATTGCGCAGAGCGTTGGCGCGAACTCCTATTGGAGGCTGGTGCACAAAAAGCAGAAATAATGCCTTCGAAAGGGCACCCATTCGTCTATGCAGAATACTCGCCTATAGAGGTGACAGGTGAAAGGTTAGAGGTTAAAGGCGAGGAGATCCCTACCGTACTCGTCTATTCACACTACGATGTAATGCCTGTTGAACCACTCGACCTTTGGCATTCCAACCCTTGGGAACCAGACATACGCGATGGTCGCCTTTACGCCCGTGGTGCCGATGATGATAAGGGACAAGCAATGATACAAGTCAAAGCCTTTGAATATCTTGTAAAACATGGGCTAATGAACTGCCAGGTGAAGTTCATATTTGAAGGAGAAGAGGAGATTGGCAGCCCTAGCTTGGACGCCTTCCTCAAAGAGCATAAAGAGCTACTCGCGTGTGATATAATTCTGGTAAGCGACACTTCAATGATCGGAAAAGAAACGCCATCCATCACCACCGGACTGCGTGGATTAGCATATTGGGAAATTGAAGTCACAGGGCCAAATCGCGACCTACACAGTGGTCATTTTGGTGGAGCTGTAAAAAATCCAATTAATGCTCTTACAGAGATGCTAGCTAAAGTGGTGGATGAGAAAGGAAAAATCTGCATTCCAGGATTTTATGATGAGGTACTACCAATTCCTGAAGCTGAACGTGAAATGATCAAACAAATTCCATTCTCCGAAGAAGAATATTGTCAAGCAATTGACGTAGACACCACCTTTGGAGAAGAAGGATACTCCACATTGGAGCGCAACTCATGCCGCCCTTCTTTCGACATATGCGGCATATGGGGAGGACATACGGGCGAAGGCAGCAAAACAGTATTACCAAGCAAGGCATATGCAAAAGTTAGCTGCCGATTGGTAGCCAACCAAGATCACGAGAAAATCAGCAAAGATTTTGCCGAATACATACAAAGTATTGCACCTCTTGGGGTACGTGTGAAGGTAACTCCTATGCATGGAGGACAAGGATATGTATGTCCAATTGACATCCCTGCGTACAAAGCAGCAGAACATGGTTTTGAAGTAGCATTTGGCAAACGACCATTAGCTGCACGAAGAGGAGGCAGTATACCTATAATCAGCAGTTTCGAACAAATCCTAGGCGTAAAAACCATCCTCATGGGCTTTGGATTAGAGAAGAACGCTATCCATTCGCCCAACGAATCCATGGATCTTGAAGTCTGGGAAAATGGCATTGTTGCTGTTTCCGAATTTTATCAAAAACTAACCACCGTCTAATCTCTCTTCAAACATGAACGTTATTATTATTGGCAAAGGAAATGTCGCAACCAATCTAGAACATGCTTTCAAGAAGAAATGCATAGATTGTCAAATGGTTAGTAGTCGTGAGGGATTAGATAAAATTCCACAAGCAAATGTGTATATTTACGCAGTACGAGACGAAGTTCTAGCAGAAGTTGCTGCACAAGTTGTAGGTAAAGAGAAATCACTTCACCTACACACTTCTGGTAGCATGCCTATTTCAATATTCGGAACAGACAAACCGCATGCTGGAGTATTTTATCCATTTCAAACGTTCAGCAAAACGCATATTATAGAAGATTTTTCGAAGATACCAGTATTTTTTGAGGCCCGTGGAATAGACGATATCAGTGCAGTATATTCATTGGCACTTACCATCACTAGTCATGTATATGAAACAACCCAATACGACCGAGAGCGCTTACATATTGCAGGTGTTTACGCATGCAATTTCACCAATCTAATGTACACCATAGCTGCAGAACTATTATCTAATACGCATATCCCTTTTTCTGCACTACTCCCTCTTATTGATGAAACAGCATCTAAAATACATACCCTCCCACCTCATGATGCTCAAACAGGTCCAGCTCGCAGACATGATGACAATGTAATGGAACATCACAAAAGCATACTCCCTAATGATGATTTACGAGCAATGTACCAAATGCTTTCCGAACAAATACAAAAACGTAATTAACAACCTTATCCTACCCAACTAGATAGTTAGATTGTTAATTTTTTGTGAAGAATCATTTGTTTTTTGTACATTCAAGAAAAATGTAGTACTTTTGTGCACTAATTACACAAAAATATGAGCCAAACAATCCTAATAGTAGATGATGAAGACGATATCTGTATGATACTCGCATATTCATTGCAACAAGCTGGTTATCAAACATTTGTCGCACACTCTGCAGAAGAAGCACTACGTTTCTTAAAAGTCACCACGCAACCTATCCACTTGATTCTACTAGATGTCATGATGGATCATATGTCTGGTACAGAAATGGTACGTCATATGCGTGAGCAAGAAATGACCATTCCACCCGTCATCTTTCTAACTGCATTAAGTGCAGAAGCCAATATTTTACAAGGATTTAGTCTTGGAGCTGACGATTATATCACCAAACCCTTTAGAATATCCGAAGTATTGGCACGTGTTGCCGCCGTCATTCGTCGTACAACCTCCCCAAAAGACATCCCATCAACATCCACACTCCAAAATGACAATAGTATTGTGGAACACCTAGGTATACGCATCAACAAAAATGAAATGTCTCTTACGGTTGACGGAGAATCAGTTACAATTACCCGCAAGGAAATTGACCTACTATGCTATTTGCTAAGCCACCGAGGACAGGTTCTTTCACGCGAACATTTGTTAAATTCTGTATGGGATAACAATGGTTACGTATTAGAACGAACAGTAGATGTACACATCACGCATATCCGCCGAAAATTAGGTCCATATGGCAAGCATATTATCACAAAATCTGGATATGGATACATGTTTGAAAACAACACCAAATAAGAAAGTCATTACCTCCCATGAATATTTGGATTATCATAGGAATCATCCTTGCTGGCATTGTAGTATTTACCTATTACCTACACAAGCGTAAACTACTACAAGCACGAGAACAACAGCGACAAATACTCACAGAGAACATCTCGCACGAACTCAAGACTCCGGTTGCTAGCATCAGGGGAGCCCTTGAAATCATACTCATGCACCCCGACATGCCCGAGAATCAACGTAAACAATTTATAGAACGCGCGTACCAACAAACGGGGCGATTAAGCAATCTAGTAGAAGACATTTCCACGATCAACAAATTAGATACACACACCGATTTCTACAATAGATTAGAGCTAGATATACACACTATAGTGGAAAACGTTATTGATGATTTATCATTAAAAACATCACAAGCCAATGCCACTGTAACGCATAATATTCCCAAACATCTAATTGTATCTGGAAATTACACACTACTCTATTCTATTTTCCACAACATCGTTGACAACGCACTCAATTATGTAGAAAAAGCAAATATTCATATCCTATGCACTAATCAAGATCCAGGACATATCTATTTCTCTGTATACGATAATGGACAAGGCATAGCCAACGAAGCACTACCCCACATATTTGAACGCTTCTTTCGTGTGGATAAAGGACGGAGTCGTAAAGCTGGAGGAACAGGATTAGGATTAAGTATCGTAAAACATGCGGTACAATTTCACGGAGGCACCATTACGGCTATTAATCGTCCAGAAGGCGGATTAGAATTTCAATTTTCACTTGCACGCCGTTCGCAAAACAGTTCTATACATTAATATCAGACATTCATTAACCGACAATTATAACGCAGAAAAATCAAGTTTCTGCGTTTTTTCTTGCATATATGCAATAATTATTGTACCTTTGCAGGCTCATAAAGATTATATTAATATAATCTCACCACTACAATTTGCAAAAACATTAGAATGGAATATACGTATTTAAATACTATTAACTACCCCAGCGACCTCAAACAGCTACCAGTAGATGTCCTACCGAAACTATGCGCTGAAGTCAGAGACTTTATTATTCAAGAATTAAGCCATAACCCTGGACATTTAGGATCTTCATTGGGAACAGTAGAATTGACCGTAGCATTACACTACGTATTTGATACACCTCACGACCAATTGGTGTGGGATGTAGGCCACCAAGCATATGCACATAAGATTCTCACAGGACGTCGCGAACGTTTTCATACCAACCGACAGTTTAAAGGATTAGCTCCTTTTCCTAATCCAGCCGAAAGCGAATACGATGCCTTTATAGCAGGACACGCAAGCAATAGTATATCAGCTGCATTGGGTATGGATATGGGTTACGACGCCAAAAGAAAAGTAGTGGCTATTATTGGAGACGGAGCTATGACAGGTGGATTAGCCTTTGAAGGTCTCAACAACACCTCCATGATGCCCAATGACCTACTCATTGTACTCAATGACAACAACATGGCCATTGATCCTATCAAGGGAGGATTTACACAGTATTTAGTTGATATCACTACCAGTAAACGATACAACAAATGGCGTTGGAGTTTATTCAAATTTGCACAAAAGTTGCATATTATCAACAATACCAAAAAGAAACGCCTACAATATTTCAACAACCACCTAAAAGCATTACTAACCAAACAAGGTGATAATATATTCCAAGGTCTAAATATTCGTTATTTTGGTCCTGCAGATGGCCACGACGTAAAAGAGCTTGTGCGTATTTTTAAAGAAATTAAAGACTTCAAAGGCCCTAAAGTACTGCATATCATCACCAAGAAAGGAAAAGGTTATACGCCAGCTGAAAACGATCAAACAACATGGCACGCACCCGGTGAATTTAGTGTTGAGACAGGAACACGATTGACAAATAAAAATACCAAACAAGAACCATTATGGCAAGAAGTGTTTGGAGAGCAATTACTCAACCTAGCCAATAACAACCCTGCAATAGTAGGAGTAACGCCTGCCATGCCTAGTGGTTGTAGTATGACTATCATGCAAAAGGTATGGCCAGAACGCGTTTTTGACGTGGGAATAGCAGAAGGACATGCAGTAACATTCTCTGCCGGCATGGCAAAAACGGGTCTAAAGCCTTACTGTAATATCTACTCTAGTTTTTTACAACGTGCCTACGATAATATCATTCATGACGTTGCTATACCTAAACTCCCGGTAGTATTCTGCATCGATAGGGCTGGCATTGTAGGAAATGATGGTGCTACTCACCACGGTTTACTAGACTTAGCTTATTTGCGCCCTATACCTAATTTGACAATTGGTGCACCAATGACAGCAGATGACTTACGTGAGATGATGCAACTGGCACAAAATTGTGAAGGCCCTATAGCTATTCGTTATCCACGCGGAAGAAGTAATGCGCGCCCTAATTTGCCAGCTGTTGAGTTTGGTAAAGGCATCTGCGTAAAAAAAGGAGAAAAAATAGCTGTGATCAGTATTGGAGCCATTGGAAATACTGTTATTGAAGCTATCAATCATCTAAATACGACGAAACCAGGAAGTGCAGATTTATTTGCACATTACGATATGCGATGGCTTAAACCGCTAGATAACAACCTATTGAAGGATATCGCAAAGCAATTCAACACCATCATCACCGTTGAAGATGGTATGATTAGCGGCGGATTAGGAAGTGCGGTATTAGAATGGATGTCCGAACATGGACACAGACCACATATTGTCAGATTGGGCGTAAATGACCAATTTGTAGAACATGGAAGTACTAAAGAACTTTATCACCTATTGAAATTAGATAAGGAGGGCATATGCGAATCATTATTGCAGGCGCTGGAGCTGTAGGACGCCATTTAGCAAAGCTATTGTCTCGTGAGGACATGGATATTAGCTTGATTGATGAACGTCAAGATAGACTTGGAGATTTGGATGCTAACTACGATTTGTTGACAACCGTAGGAAGCCCTATTTCTATCAATAACTTAAAAAATATCGGAGTCAAAAATGTTGATCTTTTCATAGCGGTAACTCCGTCCGAGTCTGATAACATTACTGCATGTATGCTAGCCAACGAGCTTGGTGCAAAAAAAACACTCGCAAGAATTGACAACTACGAATATTTAATTCCAGAGAACAAACATTTCTTTGAAAAAATAGGACTCAACCATCTCATTTATCCAGAGTTACTAGCAGCTCAAGAAATTATAGCATCACTTAAAACGAACTGGATGAGATATCACCTAACTTTATGCGAAGGAGCATTGGAACTCTGCGTGGTTAAGGTTAGAGAGGGTGCAGAAGTGATTGGACACAAATTCATGTCTGGCTTTTTTGATCATGGCAGATACCGTATTGTCGCCATTAAACGAGGACAGGAAACGATTATTCCTCATGGTCCAGATGAAATTCTTGCGAACGATATGGTCTATGCCGTTTGTACGAAAGAAAACAAAAAGTTCTTACGCGAACACCTTGGTAAGCAAAAAAGAGATATCAAGAACGTAATCTTTTTTGGAGGATCAAAGATTGCACAAAAAACCGTACAAAATTTGCCCGAAGACATGAATATTAAAATCCTCGAGGCAGATCGCGATTTGTGTTACCAGTTGAGTGAAAAAATCAATAACGCATTAATTATCAATGCTGATGGCAGCGATATGACCGTATTAAAAGACGAAGGTATTGAGGATGCCGATGCATTTGTGGCTGTAACTGACAATAGCGAAGCTAACATCTTTGCATGCATGGCAGCACAACGATTTGGAGTCAAGAAAACCATTGCAGAAGTGGAAAATATTGATTATATAACAATGGCTGAAGGACTAGAAATTGGCGCTGTATTGAACAAAAAGACTATCACAGCGTCATATATTTACCAAATGTTGCTAGATGATAGTGTTTTAAACGTTCGCAATTTAGCTAGTGCTGACGCAGAAATCGTTGAGTTTATGGCAGAGGAAGGAAGTCGCATTACTAAAGCAAAAATTAAAGATATGAAACTACCTGCAGACACCAATATTGGTGCCATCGTACGAGCAGGTGAAGGTATTTTAGTGAATGGTGACACACAGATCCTACCTAATGATCAGGTTGTTGTTTTCTGTAAGAATCAAGTAATTAGAAAAATAGAGAAATTTTTCAAATGACACGCACATTCAATACACGTATGGTTTTTCGCACCATGGGTGCTCTGTTACTAATGGAAGCACTTTTTATGGCAACAGCCATGGGTGTGAGCGTATGGTATAACGAAGCGGATAGTGGCATTTTCCTTTTATCTACTATAATCACGATAATAGGCGGATTAATAGGTCTACTGATTGGACGCCGTGCAGAATCACGAATGGGTGAGCGAGAAGGATACTTTATCGTAGCAATGGTATGGGTAGTATTCTCCTTATTTGGAATGCTTCCCTATTACTTAAGCGGACAAGTACCTAGCTTTACTGACGCATGGTTTGAAACAATGTCGGGCTTTACCACTACTGGAGCTACCATTATTCCAGATTTAGAAAACATTACCCACGGACTGCTATTTTGGCGCGCACTTACGCAATGGATTGGCGGTATGGGTATTATTGTACTTTCTATAGCTATCTTACCTATCTTTGGACTCAATGGTATGCAATTATATGCTGCAGAAGTATCTGGACTAACCTACGAAAAAGTATCACCACGTATTTCTGATACGGCTAAAATGATGTGGACAACCTATTTTATTCTCACCGCAGCAGAAGCTGTATCTTTATGGCTATGTGGAATGGATGTGTTTGATGCCATATGCCATTCGTTTTCCACAATCGCTACAGGTGGTTTCTCTACTCATAACAATAGCCTAGCATTCTACGACTCGGCAGCCATACACTATATTGTTACCTTCTTTATGTTTATTTCAGGTATCAACTTTGTGCTTATGATCTACCTAGTTCGTGGCAAAATACGTAATCTCGTGAAAGACGAAGAATTACGATGGTATACTTTTGCTTTCATCATTTTTACAATATTACTTACCACTGGCTTGTATATCGCTCGACCAGGTTGGACTATGATACATATGGAACGCTCATTTAGGGACAGTATATTCACCGTCATCAGCGCCATGACATCAACTGGATTCACTATCTCCGATTATATGTATTGGCCAGTAGTAGCATGGGTGGTTATCTTCTTCTTGATGCTCACAGGTGCATGTGCTGGCAGTACAGCAGGTGGTATCAAATGGATACGACTATCAATTATCATTAAAAATGGTATTGCAGAATTTCAACGACGCATCCACCCCAACGCGATTATTCCAGTCAAACTAAATGAGAAGACAGTACCCCAGCAAACCATTACCAATATTATGGCATTCCTCATTTTCTACGTATTTATCATTGTTGTCACAGTAGTTATTTTCTGTGCAAGTGGCGTAAATTTTGACGAAGCCATTGGTAGTGCTGTTTCTGCTATGGGTAATGTGGGTATTAGCATTGGACAGTTTGGACCTTCAGGAACCTATGCTTCATTCCCTACTGTAGCCAAATGGGTAATGAGCTTGGTAATGCTAATCGGCCGTCTAGAGATATTTACAATTTTATTGCTTTTCACTAAAGCCTTATGGAAAAAATAAACTACATCTAAACTTGCAGACTATGAAGATTCGCCCCTACAAAATTGCCATCTATATTTGGACTACTATTGCACTTTTAGGTGTAATCAGTTGGGCAGCACCTGACAATGGAGGATGGACAATTGGAAAGTTTACTCTACGTTGGCCAACCATATCCAAAGTTCTTGATAAGGAAAAACCCAATCAAGAGCCTATTGTAGATTTCATTTTTGAAGATGATTCGTTGAGCATCGATCCTTTGGCAAACGCCATAGATACAATAGTTTCAGTAGATTCACTTCCAAAGCCCAAAAGTACCAACATACCTACAATTGCTACCTCTGACACCGACACACGACAATATCTGACGGCTTTCTACCAAGCATTAGATAGCACAGACGTGATGTCCATACGTGTAGTACATTACGGTGATTCGCAAATAGAAGAGGATCGTATTACTAGTATTCTTCGTGAAAAATTACAAACTACATATGGTGGAGGTGGTGTTGGACTAATACCACTACACCAAACTATACCTACACGAAGTTTACAGCAAACGATATCCATGAACGGTGTTGTGCAAACCACCAAAGGAGGTCCAAAACGTTATCTCGTATATGGCCCACGATCTATGCGTTTAGAAGGTGATAATTATGGCGTAATGGGACAAGTTGCTGTAATGGATTGTACCCTAGTTCAAGGAAGCGAAAATATCACAATGAATATTGCACCGTTATACAACAAACCTAAATCACATAACTACTTTAATCAACTTCGCATATTAGCAGATAGTATCAGCGTATCTATCACCAACCCTAATATAGACTCACTAATAATTGTTGACCAATCCTCATTATTGGTTATGCCTGATAGTACCACTCACTGCGAGTTGCACCTAGAAGGAAAAGGAGCAATCTATGGAATTAGTCTAGAAACAAAAAATGGTATTATTGTGGATAATATTCCTATGCGAGGTAGTTCAGGAAACATGTTTACTCGCATAGACAGTACCGCTCTACATTCCTTCTTCGATGAAACTAACACACGACTTATTATCCTACAATTTGGAGGAAATATGATCCCTAACACAGAAAACCCATCTACGATTAGTGGTTATGTCAAAACGCTTCGCCAACAAGTTCGTTACATGCGTGCGTGCGCTCCACAGGCCTCAATTCTTTTCATTGGTCCTAGTGACATGTCAACTCGCATTGATGGCACAATGACGACATATCCATTAGTACCTTATTTGGATAAGTTGTTAGAAAAAATGGCACAAGAAGAACAAATAGGATATTGGAGTATGTATAATGCAATGGGTGGATATAATAGTATGGTTGACTGGAATGCTAAAGGACTCGCAGGAAGCGATTACGTACACTTCACAAGATCAGGAGCCAATAAAATCGGTACAATGCTATACACATGGCTAACTGACTATACCCCTTCTACTCAACCAATAGATTCCCTACAAACTGACACCACTTCGTTGTAACAACATTCATGACTGATTTCTTACGACATATATTTGCGTTCAATACCGAAAGTCCACTGCTATTTACACAGTTCTATTTTTGGGCTTTCTTTGCTATTGTCTACGCAATCTTTGCTATCATCATGGATGTAGGCAAAAATAGAAACGCCACAGATGGTAGGACTAGATTGCATATGCGCAATATTTTCCTAATGGTTGTCAGTTGGTTCTTCTATTATAAAACTAGTGGTATATTTTTACTGATTTTGCTATTTATTACTACTAGCGATTGGCTAATTGCCAAACGTATATATAGCAAGCAACAGCTATCACAAACAACAAGAGCCATTATTTGGTTGGTATTAAGTATCATCATTGATTTAGGATTACTATTTTACTTCAAATACGCCTATTTCTTTACTAATGTATTTAACAACCTATTTGGTTCTAATTTTGCAGTATTTGACATTTTTGCATACATAGGCAATGGATTTAGCAATGATGGTCGTTTTTCTGTCGATAGTATAATCCTACCAGTAGGTATCTCATTTTATATATTCCAAGTCATTTCTTATACAGTTGATGTATTCCGTGGGCATATCAAACCAGTTAAGAATCTATTAGATTTTGGATTCTATGTTAGCTTTTTCCCACAATTAGTAGCTGGTCCTATCGTACGTGCCAATGAGTTTATTCCACAGCTATATCGCCCATTCCGTTTGAGTAGACGCATGGCTGGGTTAGCTATATTTTGGATACTAAATGGCCTTATAAAGAAGATTATTTTAAGCGATTACCTTGCGGTGAACCTCATTGATCGTGTATTTGAAAATCCACTCTTGTTTAGTGGTTTCGAAAATCTTTTTGCGCTCTTTGCCTACTCACTTCAAGTATATGCAGACTTCTCTGGCTATACGGATATTGCCATCGGTCTAGCACTGCTAATGGGCTTTTATTTGCCACAAAACTTCGATTCACCATACAAATCAACTAACCCTCAAGAATTCTGGCGTAGATGGCATATGTCACTCAGCAGATGGTTAAAAAGTTATTTATACATACCATTAGGAGGAAATAGAAAAGTACTTGGTATTGAAGTTAAAAACAAAGTTACAGCAGGAAACATCAACTCATTTGCCACCATGCTCCTTGGCGGATTATGGCATGGAGCAAGCTGGAACTTTGTTATTTGGGGAGCTCTAAACGGTATTGGAATGGTAGTCTATAAAATTTGGGATAAGATGAACTGGCATCTTAAATATGCACTTATCACCTTAATCACTATAGGTATAACTACCGCAGCCTTCGTGCATCACATTCCTGTGATAAATCTACTGTTTGATAAGATCAGCCCATTGATAAATCTATTTATTGTTAGGATCAATCCTTTGTTGAATCTACTTTTGGTTTGTATAGTAGCAATATGGATTGGTTCAACCATTCGATATATCTATTACCTAATCACTTCTAAAATCGTAACACCTTCTAAAACAATTAATATCATTGCAACTGCCATTGGTTCTTGCTGGGCAATATTGCAAACATTTGTTTTTATTACCTTCACCCGCTTGTTCTTCCGTTCTGGCAGCAATCTAGATCCTGAAACTGCCAACCAAGAAGCATGGGAAACAGCCAAGAATATGGTTAACCAAATTGGAGGTGCATGGAATAGTAGTATTATTCCGGATTTCTTATGGGAGTATCGTAGTGTTGTAATATTATTTGTATTAGGTATGGTGATTCACTGGCTGCCTGCCCGTTTTAAACGTTGGTATAGGCTGCGTTTTGCTATGCTTCCAATGTGGTTGATTGTCCTACTAACGGCTTTAACAGTTGTGGTAGTGTACCAATTCGTCACCGCCGACATGCAAGCATTTATATACTTCCAGTTCTAAAACCTCTAAAACTTTTTCAACCATGTTAATCGGCATAACAGGTGGTATAGGAAGCGGTAAAAGCACGATTGCAAAGCAATTGCGTTTGATGGGATATGAAGTATATGACACGGATAGTGAGGCCAAACGCCTTATTGTAGAGGATGCTCACGTCCGCGAGCAGATCACTGCCCTTTTCGGTCCCGAAGCGTATAAGGATGGTGTGTACCAGACGGCTTTTGTGGCTCAACAAGTATTTGCAGACCAAGCCCTACTTGCCCGCCTCAATACCATTGTCCATCCTGCTGTCCGTCAAGATATACTAAAAAGGTTTAGGAGTACTTCTGAACCTATGAACAGTAGCTCCGCTGCGTCTGAACCTTCTGAACTCTTTTTCATCGAATGTGCTATCCTCTATCAAGCAGGTATAGATCAACTCTGCGACAAGGTTGTGGTTGTTACAGCTCCAGAAGAAGTACGTTTGCAACGAACTATTACACGAGACCATTCGGATATAGATAAGGTACGCGCACGCATGCGAGCCCAAAACGTAGAAGAAGATCTCCTCCGTGCTGCCATCATCATCCATAATGATGGCACAACTCCTATCCCCAACCTCTGCGAACAGATATTGAAAGAGGTTAAACCCAAATCGGTCATTAGACCGTAACTCATTCCAAATATGGACATCAACATTGACTTTTTGCATGTTCTCAAGATTGTAAGTTGCTTATTATCAATGTTTGCTTACACTTTTTCTTTAAAAGGAATTTAGGGAATTTAGGGAACTTTTAAAATTCCCCAAATTCCTTAAATCCCCTAAGTTCCCTGCTATTATTTATAACTCTCCTCAATCTTGGTTATACCTGTCTTCTCCGTTACCATCCCGTTACTACTCCGAGGGGATAAGCATAGGATAAGCATAGGATATGAATCACATACTAATCACATAGTAATAGCATAGTAATAGCATAGTGAAGGTAGCATATAAACCCGTTATGAACCCGTAATTGGCAGTTAATAGTTAACAATTAATAATTAATATTTTGCATATATCCTCGAAAACACTATAAACTGTGGTATAAAAAACATAGTTTTCTTGCATATCTCGTTTTTTTTTCGTATCTTTGCAGGCTGATTGGGTACTATTGCCCAAGCGTTACGACAACAATGACAGACAACCAGCTCATATTCAGAAGTTTTGCTAGCGGCAGTAGCGGCAATTGTTACTTCTTGGGTACCTCAAAATGGGGTATCCTAATAGATGCTGGTATCTCTGCACGCACCATTCAAAAGAATCTGCGTGAAATGGGTTTGGATTATGCCAATATCATGGGTGTGCTCATCACACATGACCATGCGGATCACATCCGCGCCGTGGGCACACTAGGTGAACGCGTACATCTACCTATCTACTCTACACGTGAGATTCATAACGGTATTGACCGTAACTATGGCGTAAGAGAGAAACTCCGCACCTCCCAACGATACTTTGAAAAAGGCATAGAATGGGAGCTCAACGGGATGGAAATCAACACATTTGGCGTATCACACGATTCTACCGAATGTGTAGGATATGTTATTGATTTCATGGGCCAACGTATCGTCATTGTAACTGACTGTGGACAACCAAATCAAACCATGGAAATGTACCTCAGCACAGCCAACCATGTCATAATAGAAGCTAACCACGACGAGCAGATGTTACTAAATGGCCCATATCCAACTTATTTGAAAGAGAGGATATTATCGCCTAAAGGACACCAGAGCAATGTAACCTGCGGACAACTACTCGCTAAAAATTGGCACACTGAAATGCGCAATGTGTTCCTTTGTCACCTCAGCCATGAGAACAATGAACCCGATGTAGCACTTAACACCATCAAAGACATTTTACTAGAAGAAGGTATTATGCCAGGTGAAGATGTGTTTGTGACTCCATTGGAGCGCATAAAACCAAGCCCTGTATATATTCTTAATGATATCATAATCAAGCAATAAAAGCACAAAATCATGGATAAATTAGTCATCATTCCTACCTACAACGAGAAAGAGAACATCGAAGCCATCATTACAGCCGTAATGAATTTGCCCCTTGATTTTCATGTACTAATCATTGATGATGGTTCACCTGACGGTACAGCCAACATAGTGAAAGGTATGATGGCTAACACCTATTCTGGAAGATTGCATATTATCGAACGTGCAGGTAAACTAGGACTAGGTACCGCTTACATTACAGGTTTTAAATGGGCGATTGAGCATAAGTACGATTATATCTTTGAGATGGACGCAGACTTTTCTCACAATCCAGATGATCTACTAAAACTCTACGATGCATGTGCTAACCAAGGAGCCGATGTTGCTATTGGTAGTCGTTACGTGAGTGGTGTGAACGTAGTTAACTGGCCAATGGGACGTGTACTTATGTCTTATTTCGCAAGTAAGTATGTGCGCTTTGTTTTGGGAGTTAAGATTCACGATACAACAGCAGGATTCAAATGCTACCGCCGACAAGTGTTGGAGACTATCGAGTTAGATAAAATTCGTTTCAAAGGCTATGCATTCCAAATTGAAATGAAATATACTGCATATAAATGCGGATTTAAGATTCAAGAAGTACCTATCATATTCATTAACCGCGTATTAGGCACTAGCAAAATGTCTGGCGGTATATTCTCTGAAGCATTACTTGGTGTTATTCGTTTAAAAATCAGTTCTATCTTCCGTAAATATCCACAAAAGAAGTAATCAAAGAGCAAAAATGACGAAGAAAAAACCTATACTAATAACACTAATTGCCGTAGTATGTGTAGCACTCACTATTGTTATATTGGGTATGGCTACATCCAATACCATAAGTAAAGCAGAACAACAAGCCACGGAGCCTGTTGTTCGATACGAATACGGATTGCCTATTGATTCGTTTCGCATAGACACCTTTACGGTCAAAGAAGGAGAAACATTGGGTGGTATGCTCAATAGATTGGGAGCGACTAAAAAACAAATCACAGGTATAACCCTTATGCCACGTAGTGAATTTGATGTCCGAACCATTCGACCTGGAACAACATATTACGCACTATACCAAACTGATACAGCAGGTATAGAACAATTACAATATTACATTTACCTTCAAAGCATCCGCGAAGCTGTAGTGCTACATTTAACGGATAGCATGCACGTTGAACGCTTTGAAAAAGAGGTCACCCACCAAGAACGTTCCGCAGAAGTTGTTATCGAATCCAGCTTGTGGAATGCTATGGCAAATAACAATTTACCAACAGAATTAGCACTAGAATTAAGTGACATCTATGCATGGACAATCGACTTTTTTGGATTGCAAAAAGGTGATTCTATCCGTGTGTACTATGATGAGTTATATGTAGACTCTACACGTATAGGTATTGGTCGTATTTGGGCTGCAGATTTCTACCACGCTCGCAAGTGGCAAGAGGCATATTGGTTTGAGCACGAAAATACACATAATTACTTCGATGCCGAAGGTAATAGCTTACGCAAAGCATTTCTAAAGGCACCGCTCAACTACAAGCGCATATCTTCAGGTTTTACGTACGCACGTAAACATCCTATCTATAAAACAGTTAGGCCACATACAGGAGTAGACTATGCAGCACCAGCAGGCACTCCTGTTGTAAGTATCGGCGACGGTAAGGTGATTATGAAAGAATACAAAGGCGGAGGTGGTCATACCGTAAAAATCAAACACAACTCTACATATACAACGGGCTATTTACATCTATCTAAATATGCCAAAAACCTTAAAGTAGGACAGTATGTAAAACAAGGAGAGGTAATTGGATACGTAGGCAGTTCTGGAGCGAGTACTGGCCCACACCTAGATTTCCGAGTATGGAAAAACGGATCTCCAATAGACCCACTCAAAATGCAATCTCCACCTGCAGAACCAATACCAACACAATACAAAGATACATTCCAAACTAAAGTAGCGGAATATAGAAAGAAATTAAGCAATAAATAATAAAAAACCGAGCAATCATGCTCGGTTTTTATTTTATACTAGACATCTATCTAAAGCATGACATATTGCTTCTTTATCAATATGTCTTCCAATAAAGACTAATTTTTGCATACGATCACCGTAGTGCTCATCCCAATCGCGCTGTAACATTGGATCACGTGCCATTAGCTGCATCAGCTCCTCTTTCGGCATAGTAGCATAGAAAGTACCAGCTTGCTTAAGATCAAATTGTCTACCTGCCTGTTCGAAAAGATAGCACATGTCGTACTCCTCTTCAAAATAACACATTCCTTTGCAACGAATGATATTCTTGTCCCAATAACGCGCCACAAACTCATCAAAACGTGCCAAATCAAATGGACGACGACGGTAATAGACGAAAGTGGTTATTCCATATTCGTCACCATGATTGTGACAGTGACAATGTGGATCATCACACTCATGGTGATGATCATGGCAATGGCAATGTGGGTCATGACATTCGCCATGCTCATGCTCGTGATGATGATGGTGGTGATGATGGTGATGCTCTTGCTCTTCTTCCACATCTGATTCCACTTTCTGAATCCAAGTAGCAGAAGTGGCAACCTTATCAAAATCGAAAAGTTCAGTATCTAGGATCTCACCAAAGGGCACATCGCAATAATCGCAATCAATGATTTTTGCTTTAGGTTGAATAGCATGGAGGATAGCACGGATATGCTCACGCTCTTGATTTGATACATTCGATACCTTATTTAGTAGTATAAGGTTGCAGAATTCGATTTGCTCTACAACGAGAGATGCAAGGTCATCGGTAGGTAAGGGTTGAGAGTTACGAGTTGAAAGTTGAGAGATAAACTCATCGCGCAGGCGAAGAGCATCTACTACCGTTACAACCGCATCTAATTTAGGCGAAGGGCAATAAGGCGATGAGGCGATGAAGCTATTATACGAACAGATAGTCTGTGCAATAGGAGCTGGCTCGCAGATACCAGAGGCCTCAATCACAATATAATCAAAACATTGTTGAGCACAAAGTTCGTTCAATTGCTCTACAAGATCCATCTTGAGGGAGCAACATATACAACCATTTTGGAGGGCTATAAGATTATCATCATCTTGTGTAACTACCCCTCCTCTTTGGATTAGTGTAGCATCTATATTGACCTCACCGATATCATTGACTATAACAGCAAATCGTATCCCCTTACGATTAGAGAGGATACGATTTAGCAATGTAGTCTTGCCACTGCCCAAATAACCGGTTAGCAGCAGAACTGGAATATTAGACATATTGTACATTTATTAACAATTATCGTCTATTGTTAAACATAGGATTTCTTTGTTGCGCTTGAGCTTTAGGTTTTGATAGAACTTGTACGTAAGGAGAGCTTGCATTCTCTGGATAAAGCATCTTTACAATCATATACTGCCTATCATCTTCTTCATTTCTCTCATCCATATACCAGGTCTCATATGTATCACCCACTTTCTTCAGTAACATTTGATCAGATAAGATTTTTACTGGATATTTGACACCTGATTGTATAAGAAATTCTTTATCTAATGAAATTGTATTACTACTAAAATACTCTCCATTCATATACCACTCTCCTTCTAACCACGTATACAAATCACTTCGATACTGAATATATGACTCATAATACTTTTCAAGTACTTGGTATTGTTTATTTTGTGCCAGGATCTCCATTGTATATTGAGTAATCAAGAGATGATTTTTCAACATAGTCTCAACTGAACTAGAATGCTTTTCCTTTAGAGACGTGCCCCAAGCAAGGTATTCTAGAGAATTTGTCAACAATGCCTCTATCATAGTATTCGCTTTCTCCACTCTACCTAATCTATAATATAAATCAGCCATAGAAATTGAAGATTCGTCGTAGGCTACATTATAAGAAGGCAACATCTCTTCAGCATAATCTAGGACTTTCTCTGTTTTTGCTAATTTACCTTCATTATACAATGCCTTGGCTAATTCCACAAACATCATACGATGTGTGCGACACATACGCAACGTATTTTCATCAAGATATACTCCTGGCTCATTGACATTACCATATGCAAATTTATTCATCATATTGTCATACATAACTTCAGTATTGACACGTGGACGTCTATTCGCACTAGGTGTAGGAGTGATACGATATGCCATACCAGTCAACTCAAGATATGGATCAAGTCCCAGGTGATAGCTACTACCAACAGATACTGCAAAATACATTGGACGCTTCCATTCATTCGTTGCCAACATATCCATAACCATCATCTCTGAACGATTGTAATAACTCTTATTCTTGATAAATATTTTGTCACCTTCTGGAGAAAGAACATAGAGTTGCTCACTAGGAATGAAATTGTCCCCATCCTTTTTCGTGGATTCATCTTCTGAAAGCACAAACTGGAATGCTGTTTTAACATCAAGAGGTGCATGGTATACGTTTTCAATAGCAACCATCTCATTTTTACCTGGCATATAATCCTTGTATTCCCACGATATAGGTAGTGCAGGTGACTCATAGTATGGGCGCTTCATCTGATCTATATACCAATCGGTTTGGAGATAAGACAAGTTACAAGCACGCACGTCTGTTCTTTTACCCTCAACCTCAATATTGTACCAAAGAGGGAAGGTGTCATTATCTCCATTACAGAATATAATCGCATCTTTGTCACATGACTCTAAGTAGTTTGCGCCGAAGTCACGAGCTACGTAGCGATTTGAACGATCATGATCATCCCAGTTTTGTATAGCCATAAGAGCAGGCACTCCCAAACACATATTTACAACCAACAATGCAACGATTGCTTTCACCCATTTGTTTTTAGAAATAGCTGAACACAACTCGTAAAGAGCCAAAACGCCTAGTCCTATCCAAATACTGAATGCATAGAAAGATCCAGCATATGCATAGTCACGTTCGCGAGGTTGATATGGTGTTTGATTAAGGTAAACAACAATCGCTAAACCAGTCAAGAAGAACAACAGGAAGGTTATAACAAACGAGCGTAATCCTTCTGGTGAATCATCTTCCTTATTGCGTTTTAGCACTTGCCATACAAGACCTATCAGACCAAGCAACAATGGTAACATAAAGTACACATTACGGCCTTTATTTTCACGCAATTCTGTTGGCAATGTATCTTGATCTCCAAGCATAGCTTTATCGATGAATGGTATACCTGTTATCCAATTACCTTTATAGATCTCGCCATATGACTGAAGATCATTTTGTCTTCCAGAGAAATTCCACATAAAGTAGCGCCAATACATGAAATTCATTTGATAGCGTAAGAAGAATCTAATATTCTCAACGAAAGTAGGTCTTTCTTTCTTCATTGATCTACCACAATATTCATATTGAATTTTCTTACCCTTAACATCAGCCCATTGTTTGTAAGCGTTAATATGGTCTGGGTTATCAGAATGCATACGAGGGAAAAGCATTTTAAACTCATCCATATACTCGTAACCGCTTTTTTCACCTGTCACAACATAACGATCTTTAACACCTTTTTGTTTAGGAGCTGGCGCATACTGTTTTTTACCGGAAGTTTGAACCGGTATACACATGTAGCCTTTTTCCTCTAATTTTACAGGTGCGCCGTATGTTTTACCATAAAACAGCGGAGTATCACCATATTGCTCGCGGTTCAAGTAATACTTCAAAGAGAATACATTGTCTGGAGAGTTTTGATCCATAGGTGTATCCGCACTAGATCGTATCACAATGGCTGCATAACTGCCGTAACCAATAATAATCACAGCAACCATCATGCTAATGGTATTAATCCAGCGTACCGTGAGTTTTTTTCTTAATACCAACATTAGCACTAGCATTAAGAGAATCACCACAACACCTATACCTATGCTCTCTTTTATAAATGGAACTCCCGCAAGGGTCATTGAAGCGACAAAAGATAACACCAATAAAACACCAACCCCTTTATCTTTTGCTATAGACCAATAACTAATACCAATCGTACAAAGAAGAGATATAGCCAATAGGACTAAATAAACAGCTAGACCCGTGTTAAATGGAAGTTTAAACACATTGGTAAAGAGCAATTCAAACCATCCTGCAATAGTAGGAACTCCAGGAATAATACCATACAAGATTACAGCAAGAATAGCAACAGATACTCCAAAGGCCGCAAGAACACCCAACCATGAGAATTTATGACGGCGGAAATAGTATACAAGCACAATCGCAGGGATAGTCAAAAGGTTAAGCAAGTGCACGCCTATACTTAAACCCATCAAATATGCTATAAGGATCAACCATTTATCAGAACCTTCCTCATCTGCCTTCTCGTCCCATTTTAGAATCAACCAGAAGACTACAGCTGTAAACAACGAGGATGAAGCATATACTTCACCTTCAACCGCTGAAAACCAGAAGGTATCAGAGAAAGTATACGCCAGAGCTCCAACAGCACCCGCGCCTAATAGTGCTATACCTTTAGCTAAAGTATTGGGTTGCACTAACTTACGCCCCAAGGCAGTAATTGTCCAAAAGAGGAACAATATCGTAAACGCTGACGCTAAAGCAGAGAGCGCATTTACGCACATTGCTACTTGGGTGGTATCTTCGGCAAAGAGAGAAAAGAATCGCCCCATGAGCATAAAAAATGGTGCTCCCGGTGGGTGTCCCACATCTAATTTAAATGCACTAGCAATAAACTCTCCACAATCCCAAAAAGAAGCAGTAGGCTCCATTGTGAGGAGATAAGTGGTTGCAGCGATGGCAAATACACCCCATCCTAGCAACACATTCCAAAGTTTAAAATGTTTCATATTAAATTTAGCTCAATTTTATCTTTAAGTTGCAAAATTCGGAAATTTACACAAATAATTTGCAAAGGTACGTTTTTTTTTTTGGAATATACAACATCAACCTTAAAATTATAAAATAATTTCAAAGGTTTATACAAGCTAACGAAACCGCAAGTAGGAGTTTAAAGTCATTAGCAAAAGCCTGCAAAACCTGCACTATTGTGTGTAAATAGCGCGTATATTGTGCGCAAATAGTGCGTAAGATAATAAGCACAATGAGCATCACAAAAAAACTTAAATATAAATATTTTTATATTTGCTTGCATAAATAAAAAAAAAGCAGTATCTTTGCACGCTTTATGTGAACTAAAAATCAGATTTAAGAAAATTGAAACAAATTAGCTATATGAAATTAAACGAAAGAACAATTGCCGTAATTGGTTTAGGCTATGTAGGATTGCCTCTAGCAATCGAATTTGGTAAAAAATACCGCGTTATCGGATTTGATATCTACCAAGCACGTGTAGATGAATTGAATCGCGGCGAAGATCACACTTTGGAGGCTGATCTAGTAGGTATGAAGGAAGCATGTAATGCATACACCGCCACAAAAAAAATAGGTTTGACATTTACTAGCGACGTGGCAGATTTGAAGCAAGCCAATACGTATATTGTGACAGTTCCTACTCCTATTGATCAGTTCAACAACCCAGATTTGCATCCACTGCTTAAGGCTAGCGAAACCATCGGCAATACATTGCAAAAAGGCGACATCGTGATTTACGAATCCACCGTATATCCAGGTTGTACAGAAGAAGATTGTGTACCTGTTTTGGAGAAATTTAGTGGTCTTAAATTTAACGAAGATTTCTTCTGTGGTTATTCACCAGAACGCATCAATCCAGGAGACAAAGTCAACACCCTGACCAAAATTAAGAAAATCACTTCAGGTTCAACCCCTGAAATTGCTGATTTGGTAGATGATTTGTACAATAGCATTTTGGAGAACGGAACGCATAAGGCTCCAAATATGAAAGTTGCAGAGGCAGCCAAAGCTGTAGAGAATAGCCAACGTGACGTAAATATCTCCTTTATGAACGAATTGGCATTGATTTGTGACCGTGTAGGTATAGACACTAACGATGTGATTGAGGCCGCAGGTTCAAAATGGAACTTCTTGAAGTATCGTCCAGGTTTGGTTGGTGGCCACTGTATTTCTGTTGACCCTTATTACTTGGCACACAAAGCAAAATCATTGGGTTATGCTCCTCAAGTGATCTTATCTGGTCGTGCAGTGAACAACTCTATCGCTAAATTCATTGCAGATAAAGTATTGAAGATAATGATTCAAAAGGATCACAAGATCAAAGACTCTAATGTATTGATTCTTGGTGTAACCTTCAAGGAAAATTGCCCAGACTGCCGTAACACAAAAGTGGTAGACATAGCAGACGAGTTGGAGGATTTTGGCTGCAATGTGGACATTTACGATCCATGGGCAAGCAAAGAGGTCGTAAAACACGAGTATGGCAAAGAGTTGATTTCAGCAATTGACCCTGACAAACAATATCAAGCTGTGATTGCATGCGTTAGCCACAATCAATTTAAGACCTTTGATTTCAAAAAGTACAAAGATCAAAATGCAGTGATTTTTGATGTAAAAGATTTCGTAGATCGTAGTTTGGTAGACGGACGTCTCTAATTTCAAATCTTGCAAAAAAATAAAAGTTCATGACAATTGCAGTAGCAGGAACGGGTTATGTAGGCTTGTCAATTGCGACATTGCTAGCACAACACCATGAAGTAATAGCAGTAGATATCTTGCCGGAGAAGGTAGACATGATTAATCGTCGTCAATCTCCCATACAAGACGAATACATCGAAAAGTATTTCGCAGAGAAGACTTTAAACTTGACGGCTACATTAGATGGTGCCGCAGCATATCAACAAGCAGACATTGTTGTTATTGCAGCACCAACTAATTATGATAGTCAGAAAAATTATTTTGACACATCTGCTGTTGAAGCGGTAATTAAGATGGTTATTGAAGTTAATCCAACAGCTATCATGGTTATCAAATCCACCATTCCCGTTGGATATACGGAAATGGTGCGTAAGAAGTTTGGCTCTCAAAACATATTGTTCTCACCAGAGTTTTTACGTGAAAGCAAAGCATTATATGACAATTTGTATCCATCAAGAATCATTGTAGGAACGGATTTAAAGAATGCTCGTTTATTAGAAGCAGCCAAACAATTTGCCACACTACTACAAGAAGGTGCCATCAAAGAGGATGTAGACACCTTATTCATGGGCTTTACAGAGGCAGAAGCTGTTAAGTTGTTTGCCAATACATATCTTGCATTACGTGTGAGTTACTTCAACGAGCTTGACACTTATGCCGAAATGAAAAATCTTGACACACAAGCTATTATTGAAGGTGTATGTTTAGATCCACGTATTGGTTCACATTACAACAATCCTTCGTTTGGATACGGAGGCTATTGTCTGCCAAAAGACACCAAACAATTATTGGCCAACTACCAAGACGTTCCTGAAAACTTAATAGAGGCAATCGTAGAGAGCAATCGCACACGAAAAGACTTCATAGCAGATCGCGTACTCGCCAAGGCAGGCTATTATGATTATTACAACAATGGGCAATACAACGCTCATGAAGAACATCCATGCACTATCGGCGTATACCGTTTAACCATGAAATCAAACTCGGACAATTTCCGTCAATCAAGCATTCAGGGTGTCATGAAACGTGTGAAAGCCAAAGGTGCAGAAGTAATTATTTACGAGCCAAGTCTAGAAGATGGAACAACATTCTTTGGATCACGGGTAGTTAACGATTTAGAAAAATTCAAAACTCTCTCCCAAGCTATCATAGCAAATCGTTTTGACGAATGCCTAAACGATGTAAAGGAAAAGGTTTATACGAGAGATATATTTAGACGAGATTAACTTTAAACACACCATCATAACATGAAAGGAATAGTTTTAGCAGGAGGATCAGGAACACGCTTGTATCCTATCACAAAAGGAATCAGTAAACAACTGATGCCTATTTATGACAAGCCAATGGTATACTACCCTATCAGTGTACTCATGCTAGCAGGCATTCGTGACATATTGATAATATCAACCCCTTACGATCTACCAGGTTTCAAACGCCTACTAGGAGATGGTAGTGATTACGGTGTAAACTTTAGCTATGCTGAACAACCATCCCCCGACGGATTGGCACAAGCGTTTACTATCGGTAAAGAGTTTATCGGAGATGATAGCGCATGCCTCGTGTTAGGTGACAACATATTCCATGGTTCTGGATTTACAGGCATGTTAAAAGAAGCTGTTCGTGCAGCAGAAGAAGACAAAAAAGCCACTGTTTTTGGCTATTGGGTTAGCGATCCTGAAAGATATGGTGTTGCTGAATTTGATAAAGAAGGAAACTGCTTGAGTATAGAGGAAAAGCCTCAAAATCCAAAAAGTAATTATGCCGTTGTAGGTTTATATTTCTATCCTAACAAAGTGGTGGATGTAGCAGCTAGCATTAAGCCATCTGCTCGTGGAGAGTATGAAATCACAACTGTAAATCAAGAGTTTTTAGCAGATGGCGAGTTGAAGGTACAGACATTAGGAAGAGGTTTTGCATGGCTAGATACCGGTACACATGACTCGCTTTCTGAAGCAAGTACATATATTGAGGTTTTGGAAAAGCGCCAAGGATTGAAAGTAGCATGTCTAGAGGGAATCGCATATCGCCAAGGATGGATCAGCGAAGAGCGCATGCGTGAATTGGCAAAACCAATGTTGAAGAATCAATATGGTCAATACCTATTGAAAGTTATTGACGAAGTAAAACAGACGGGATTATCTAATTTGGATTAATGGAAGTAATCAAAACAGATATTGATGGTGTATTTATCATCGAGCCTCGAGTTTTTGGTGATGCTCGTGGGTATTTCTTTGAAAGCTTTTCAGAACGAGAATTCAAAGAGAAGGTAGGCGACATTCATTTTGTTCAAGACAACGAGAGCATGTCAAAATTTGGTGTTATGCGTGGTTTGCATTTCCAACGCCCACCTTATGCACAAAGCAAGTTAGTGCGTTGTGTCAAAGGCAAAGTGATAGATGTAGCCGTAGATATTCGTAAAGGAAGTCCAACCTATGGCCAACATGTGGCTGCTCTTTTATCAGAAGAAAACCATCGTCAATTTTTCATCCCCCAAGGTTTTGCACATGGTTTTGCAGTATTAAGCGAAACTGCTATTTTTCAATACAAATGTGATAATTTTTATCATCCAGAGGCCGACGGAGGCATCTCTATTTTGGATGATACTTTGGGAATTGATTGGGGATTGGCAATTGAGGAAGCATTATTGAGTGAAAAAGATACCAAACATATGAAATTAGCGGAGTTCGATTCGCCATTTATCTACAAAGAAAATTGCTAAAATGAATATATTAGTAACAGGAGCTAATGGACAACTCGGCAACGAGATTCGTATCGTTGCTAATAACAGCGATGACAACTATATATACACAGATGTGGTGGAGGTAGAAGGCGTAGATACTACCATACTTGATATCACATCGATGGATGATGTACGCAAAATAGTGCATGAGAATGAGATAAAGTGCATCATCAACTGCGCAGCCTATACAAATGTGGATAAGGCGGAAGTAGATGAGGATTTTTGTACATTGCTCAATGCGAAAGCTGTTGAAAATCTTGCGATTGCCATGAAAGAAGTCAACGGTCTATTGGTGCATATATCCACAGACTATGTATTCGGCGGTGATCCATACAACACTCCTTGCAAAGAGGATCAAAAAGGAACTCCTACAGGTGTTTACGGCAAAACAAAACTGCAAGGAGAACAGAATATCTTGGCATCAGGTTGTAATCACGTGATCATTCGCACGGCATGGTTGTATAGTGAGTTTGGAAAGAATTTCGTAAAGACGATGCTCCATTTGACTGCCACCAAGCCACAATTGAAGGTCGTGTTTGATCAAGTAGGGACTCCTACATATGCGTACGATTTGGCTGCTGCGATTTATGAGATTGTTAGCAAGCGCAAATATGAAGGCAATAATGGTGTATATCATTATAGCAACGAAGGTGTTTGTAGTTGGTATGATTTTACCAAAATGATTGCAGAGTATACAGGCAATATAAATTGCGACATTCAGCCATGCCATAGTAATGAATTTCCTTCGCCAGTCAAACGCCCAGCATATTCAGTATTGGATAAAATAAAAATCAAGGAAACATTCGGTATAGCGGTACCATATTGGATAGATTCTCTAAAAGCATGTTTGGAGAAGATGGAGAGACTTAAATAATGACAAGCTCACAGCGTATCATAGTAAATACAATAGCACAATACACACGAACGATTATCAATGTAAGTCTTTCGTTGTATTCGACTCGATTGGTTTTGTCTATTTTAGGACAAAGCGACTATGGTATATTCTCTGTAATAGCGGGTGTAATCGCAATGCTTTCGTTTGTGACCAACGCATTAACCACGACCACACAACGCTATTTGTCATTCCATCATGGACGCAAAGATGCGGATAAAATCAAGCAAGTATTTGGTAATAGCTGTTTATTGCATCTCTTAATAGGTAGTAGTATTGCTATTATATTAGTTATCCTCGGTCCATGGATAACCAAAGATTTCTTGAACATAGACATAAATCGTCAAAGTGCAGCAATGTATGTGTATATAGCCGCAGCAATCATGCTATTTTTCACATTCATCAACGCACCGATACGTGCATTATTCATTGCCAGAGAAAACATTGTCTATACGTCAGTTATAGATGTAATAGATGGTATACTACGATTAGTAATTGCAGTTGTATTGTCCAGAATAACATGCGATCAATTAGTGGCTTATTCGAGTATGCTAGTAGGCATATCTATATTCAATATTCTTGCTTTTGCGATATATGCAACAATTAAGTATCCAGAGTTTCACCTACCAAGAATAAAAGAATGGGATAAAGCGTACATTAGGGACTTGAGTAACTTTGCAGGATGGACGGTCTATTCCGCAGGATGTATCATCGCTCGCAACCAAGGTATTGCTATCGTTTTGAATTTAATATACGGCACTGTAGTGAATTCAGCTTACGGTATAGCTCAACAAGTTTCTGGTGCTGTACAATTCGTTTCTACATCCATTATGCAGGCAATGAATCCACAGATCATGAAAGCTGAAGGCAGAGGAGAACGAGAAAGAATGATTCACTTGAGTGAATTGGCTAGCAAATATGCTTTTTTACTACTTTCAATAGTAGCAATACCATTAATCACAGAAATGAATACCATACTAGAAATATGGCTAGACGAAGTGCCAAAACATGCCAGCATGTTCTGTAGATTTATTCTAATTGCAGCTTTATGTGACCAAATATCAATCGGATTAACATCTGCAAATCAAGCTATTGGAAAGATAAAGAACTACAATCTAGTATTTTATACATTGAAGTTATTGGTTGTATTATTAGGCTGGATATTACTAAAAACGGGGCATGAGATTGTATCTATTATGTGGTGTTATGTAATCATTGAATTATTAACATCACTTATTCGATTACCACTAATGAAACAAATTGCAGGTATTAGTATTCGTAAATTTTGCCAAAACGTCTTTGCGCGTATAATTGGTCCACTAATAGCCATATGCTTTACATGTTGGCTATTCACATCATACTATACTTCTGTCCCACATCGCATTATCGTGACATGTATCATCTCATGCATTGTTGGAGCAATTAGTACTTGGATATTCGCCTTGGGTAGCGACGAAAAAGCATACGTTAAAGCATTAATAACGAGGAGAAAGTAATCATGGAATTGAGCATAGAAAAAAAATCATCCCCACTCTGGCAGTTTCTGATATACTTTGTAATGCTATGCTTTACGTTTATCAGTACCCCAAAGACAGGTATGACACATCTTATATCTAGAGCTATTCAGCTCATAGAAGTCATATTTTTCGCCACTTTAATTATTAAGAACTACAAGCAGGGGTTGCGTGTTTATGGTTTTAATAGTGGTGTTAATTTGTGGTGGCTATTTTATACAATATTGGCATACCTATTTTCATCTAGCGTGGGCTTAACACCTTGCTTCCAGTGGATGAATGTTATGATTTTCTTACTATTAGGCACATGCTATTGGCAACACAATTACATAGAAAGCCTAAAGTATATTGCAACTGTTTTTTCCTTTTTAATTTATCTCAATACTATATTATTATTGCTTTTCCCTGATGGATTATGGATAGATACTGAATGGGTAGGAAGAGGTAATCCTACGCGCTATCTATTTGGCAATTACAACCAAATTGGATTTGTTAGTTTGTTAGGAATAACAACTCAAGCTATGTACACATTCTATTCTGGAAAAGGAAGACTAAATTTGTATATAATACTTTTGTTATCCATAGGATCTGTAGTTTTTGTAGGCTCTATGACCTCATTTATCGGTTTAAGCATATTTGCAGCGTACATACTCTTGCACAAACACATTCGACACCCAAGAATATACGTATGGATATTTACAATAGTATATCTGCTATTTTTCTTTTTCATTGTTTGGTATGGAAATTCCATTGAAGAAATCAAATGGGCAGCACAATTTATTGAGCAACAATTATCCAAAGATACAACCTTTACTTTTAGAACATTGATTTGGGAGAATGCTGTTTATATGATTCAGAAAAGTCCATGGATCGGTCATGGAATACAGAGTGTCGAATGGAATGATGTATACTTAGAAGCATCTGGTCCACATAATTTATGGTTAATGTTATTACTGCAGGGAGGTAGAATATTATGCATAAGTTTCATCACTATTGTCGTCTACATTGTTCACAAGGCATTAAAAGCGAGAACCATGACATCCATATTGGGCGTGGTATCATTATGCGTTTTATTCATCATGTCTATGTTTGAAACATATTTTATCGCACAAATATTCTTGCTATTACAATTTGTATATTATGCCACATTTACACCTAATCCAGATACTATCACAGAGGATGCAAACAATCCACAAATCACTAAAATATGAAAGTAAGCATAATAACTCCCAGCTATAATGCTGCTCCATATATAAAACAAACAATACTCTCCGTACAACGTCAAACATTAACAGACTGGGAGATGATTATCGTGGATGATGGCTCTACTGATAATACACGCGATATAGTGCGAGAATTATCGGCTAGTGACTCCAGAATTAAACTTGTTGAAAAAGAAAATGGTGGATCTGCTTCTGCTAGAAATTTAGGTTTGTCAATGGTACAAGGAGATTACATACAATTTCTTGATGCAGACGATACTATAGACAGCCACAAATTGGAGAAACAATGTAAAATAATGGACGAACTCCAATTAGATGTTACATATACAGATTATTCCATATCATATTCCAACTCACAGACCAAACCTATAGTCAAAAGCCGACACTTTAATTTACTAAAATTATTAGTTGGCTGGGGAGTATTTGGAACAATACCTTTACATGCTTTTTTATATAAGAGAACTTACATAGAGAAACATCATATTAGTAACACTTCTGAAATAAAAGAACGGGAAGATTGGGACTTTCACATAAAAGTATTTTCAGCACACCCAAAAGTAAAACATTTAAAAGGATTTTGTGGAGCGGACTATTTTCAATGTCCAACAGGCAAAGCAAGTAATGGGTCACTTACAAAATTAAAGAAAGGAACATTAAAATATTTACTTTACAAAATTCAGCATATCACTGGATATAAAAAATGGTTGCTCATGTTACGAATGTCAATTGAACTAGTAGAAATTTCACTGCACGGCATTCGTAGGAAAATAAAATTACAAGAAATCTCTAAATTATTATTTATACCCCAAAAAAATATCTGGACCACATCAGTAAGTTGTTTGTTTTTACCATTAGCAACCCTTATTTATGCATACAGAATATTATGGGTTAAACTGAAATTAGAATAACCATTGTAAATACTCAAATTCAATATATGAAAAATATAGTTAGACCTAAAGCACGAGTTATAGCATTTTACCTACCACAGTTTCATCCCATACCTGAGAACGATAAGTGGTGGGGGAAAGGATTTACTGAATGGACCAACGTTGCAAAGGCTAAACCTTTATTCAAAGGTCATTATCAACCTCGTATTCCAGCTGATTTAGGATTCTACGATTTACGTGTACCAGAAGTGCGTGAACAACAAGCACAAATGGCACGAGAAGCAGGTATAGAAGGCTTTTGTTATTGGCACTACTGGTTTGGAAACGGAAAAATGCTATTAGAGAAACCATTCCAAGAAGTTCTCAAAAGTGGAAAACCAGATTTCCCTTTTTGTTTGGGATGGGCAAATCATAGTTGGAAAACAGGTACTTGGACACGTGACGGAAGCAACCAAATGATTGCAGAACAGAAATACGAAGGAATGAATGATTATCGTATGCATTTTGATTATGTATTACCCGCATTCCAAGATGATCGATACATTACAGTCGATGGCAAACCATTATTCGTTATTTTTGATCCTTATTCCCTGCCTAAAGATTTCATTCCATTATGGAGAAAATGGGCGAAGGAGAATGGTCTACTAGACATACATTTTGTAGGTTACACCTTCAATGCAATGGGACGCCCCATCTATAACAATAATGGGGAACAAATAACATCAGGATATTTTAATCCGAATGAAGTTAAGAAGTATTATGATTATCTTACACAAGATTTGGGGTTTGATGCTGTAGTGCCAATAGGAACATACCGCGCAGAGATACTAACCAAAAATAGATATTGGTTTGCTTTACAAAGGAAACTCTCAACTGTTTTAAAGATTAACCTCCGGAACCTTTATGATTATGAAAAAGTAATGCATCATTATTATGCACCGGAAGACAAATTAGAGAACATTTATCCATCTCTTCTGCCTCAATGGGATAGGAGTCCTCGTTCTGGTATGAATGGTATTTATATCAACAGCACACCAAAAAAATTTGAAGCAACTGTCCAAGATGCCCTCAAATTGGTGGAGCATAAACAACCAGAACACCAAATTCTATTCTTAAAATCTTGGAATGAGTGGGCAGAAGGCAATTATGTGGAACCCGATTTGAAATTCGGCCGAGGATATTTGGATATATTACAAAAGAAGTTGCTTAAGGAATAAGAATGAATATATTTATTATAGCACGAGGCTATCCATCCAAACAAGATCCCACTTGGGGATGCTTTGAAAAAGACCAAGCTGAAGCACTCAATTCATTAGGGCATCAAGTAACCATTTTGAGTGTAGATACGCGCTTTCGTTTTTATTGGCGAAAGTTGGGTATACAATGTGCTATGCATAATAACATCGCCACTTTCAATATTTTCCTTATGCCATATGCATTGCTATTCTTCCTTCCTAAAAAGATTAAAGAATGGTTTTATGCTTGGCAACTCGAAATGATATACAAACGTGCTATACAACAATATGGAACACCTGATGTTATATACTCACACTATCTACACAACACACTTAAAGCCATACCATTACATCAAAAATACAATGTACCCATTGTAGCCATGGAACATTGGAGTCAAATGGCTTACACACCGATTCCCAAAAGTAGCATTTTAACTGCGAAAAAGGTGTACTCATCTATAAACCAACTATTAACAGTATCTACTGCACTCAAAGATAATATACTACGTCAAATTGGAGTAGATTCTACCGTTGTACCTAATATGGTAGGTAAAGAATTTTATTATAGGGCACAAAACTGTACAACACGTAAAACAATCCAACTAATAACAACAGGTCGATTGATACCCGAAAAGCATTTTGATATGCTCATCAAGGCTATTGCAAACATATCATCATCCACATTAAGTCTCCGCATTATTGGCAATGGTTCAGAGAAAAACAAGCTGCAGAGATTAATCACTAAACTACACATCGAAGATAGGGTGCAACTAATGGGACATAAATCCAAACAAGAGATTGTAGAACTGTTACAGGACAGTGACATATTTGTTCTTCCATCCCAATCAGAGACCTTTGGAGTAGCATATATTGAAGCATTAGCTTGCGGATTACCTATTATTGCCACTGACTGTGGTGGACCACGAGATATTGTCACTCATAGCAATGGTTTGCTGATACCTACAAATAATCAGCAAGCCTTAGAACAAGCGATTATCCAAATGAGCAATAACCTCAGCTCATATGACAAAAAAGCCATTGCAGAAGATTGTCAGAATCGTTTTGCATCAAATAATGTAGCAAAACTTATCACACAAATACTGGAACGAACCATTAAAGCAAAGTCATAATTTGCACAATCAAAAAAAAAATTGTAACTTTGCAAACTAAATAGAAATAAACATGAAACATTTAATAATTATAGGAGCTGGTGGAATGGGACGTGTCATGTATGACATGGCTCGCGAAAGTATTGGCTATCAAACGGTATATGACATCAAAGGATATATAGATGATAATATCCACTCTTTGGACACCTTTACTGGCTATCCTCCTATTTTAGGAACGATTTCTGAATATCAACCTCAAGAAGATGATATATTCATTTGCTCTATCGGCGGTGGATCACGTAAAACTTGCATGGAGTCTATCATAAATCGAGGAGGCGAGTTCCTAACCATGATTCATAACACAGCACGAATCGGATCTAACGTACAACTAGGGAAAGGTTGTATGATTGGTGCCTTCACAACTGTAGCTGCCGACGCTAAAATTGGCGATTACAATTTTATCCAATCCAACATGATTATCGGTCATGATGTTGTAATTGGCAATTGGAACCGAATTGACTCACATACTATGTTAATCGGTGGAATAACTATCGGCAGCGAGAATATGATTCACTCCGCAGCAGTTATTAACCACGAGGTACAAATTGGTAATAACTGTCATATTGGTGCATGCAGTTTTGTGACCCGCAACGTAGAAGATAATTGGACCGTATTTGGTAATCCAGCAAGAAGACTATCCTAATTATGAGTACATTATTAGAAAATAAAGTTTGTATAATCACCGGAGCTGCACAAGGTATCGGAAAACAAATTGCAAAACAATTTGCTGCAGATGGTGCTATTGTCTATGCATGCGATAGACAAGAATTCACGACGGATAATGAAAGAATCCATCCTATCGTAATGGATATTACGGATGCTGCGAGTGTCAAAGCTAACTTAATGCAAATTTTCAAAACAGAAGGACGCATAGATTGTCTTGTGAACAACGCAGGTATCGTTTACAACCGTAAAATTGGCATGATTATGCGCGAAGAAACAGAAAGAATGTTCCTTGTTAATGTCATTGCTGTACTTGAACTTATCCAACTTTGTAGCCGCCTTATGGCTCGCAATAGCGGAGGTAGCATAGTCAACATCGCTTCTGTCACAGCCGTGCTCGGCTCACCCGGACAGGTGGCCTATTCTGCTACCAAGGGCGCAATCATCTCTATGACTAAATCTGCAGCCAAAGAACTTGCATCTCAAGGTATTCGAGTAAATGCAGTAGCTCCAGGTATTGTACAAACAGAACGCTTTGCTGAATTATACGAATCTAACGGTAACAAGATTGATGAGCGTATCCAACGTATCGCTCTAGGACGATTGGGCACACCAGAAGATATCGCACACGCATGCGCGTTCCTTGCTTCTAATAGAGCTGATTATATTTCCGGACAAGTACTTGGCGTAGATGGCTGCGCTTCCATATAATGATTCTTAACTTACAAAATATTGACCCACAACGCATTGCCGCTATTGACTCCAATAGCGACAAGCTTACATATGCAGATATCACCCTACTCTCGCAACAAATCAGCACGAATATTCCAGAACGTGCTCTATGCTTCTTATTAGTCGAGAATAATATCGGAGGTATTGCATGGACAATGGGTATGTTAGAGAGTAGTAAACTTGTCCCACTCATTCTCAATGTTAAGACAGAAGGTTCGCTCTATCAGCAACTCCTTGACACCTACAAACCTTCTTATATTTGTGCACCAAATAATGTAACACAACAAGGTGAATTCATCGACTCACAATTTGGATATCAACTACGAAAAGTATCTGATAATCATTGCGTTTTACACCCAGAGTTGTCTCATCTGCTACCTACATCTGGAAGCACAGGTAGCCCAAAATTAGTACGACACAAATACGAAAATATTGAGGCAGCTGGACTGAATATATCTAACTTCTTTGAACTCAAAGAGACAGACCGCCCATTGATGGTTCTACCGCTCTACTACACTATGGGACTATCCATGGTATTCAGCCACTTACGAGTAGGTGCAACTATCCTTATCACTGGGCTTAGCA